>Ga0268276_1000349_pt1 | contig 55194 bp, 60 predicted proteins | sample saktaG_4_FD_190145 | JGI IMG/M metagenome (GOLD analysis project Ga0268276, IMG submission 190145) | Saline water microbial communities from Sakinaw Lake, British Columbia, Canada - sak_2010_1_5_45m | ecosystem: Environmental > Aquatic > Non-marine Saline and Alkaline > Saline ...
TAATTATCCTACGATTAAAATTGTGCATGTTGAAGATAGTCCTGTAATTGAGAGTTTGAAAAGTCAGGGGATTGACGTCGGTGATTTTGTTTATTATCAGGGGTTTAGGGGTCCGATAAAAATTTGGGATGTTAGAAATATTCCCGAAGATGTTCCTGTTTATTCGGAGTTTTTGGAGCCGAGTGGGTATGCTACTCTTGATTGGAGGTTTTGATGAAGAGGATTATTGTAACTACAACTATAAATGAACCCACTAAGGCTATAAAGAAATTTTGTGGAATAGATGATTGGGATTGTTTTATTGTTGTTGGAGATAAAAAAACTCCTCATGAACTTTATAGAGAATTAGAAAAAAAATATCCTCATGTTTTATATTATTCTCCCGAAGACCAAGAAAAAGATTTTCCTGAACTGAGTGGCTCTATCGGATGGAATTGCATACAGCGAAGAAATTTAGGTTTTGTAAAAGCATATAATTTAGGCGCAGAAATTGTGGCCACTGTAGATGATGATAATATTCCTTATGAAAATTGGGGGAAGAATTTATTTGTTGGTAAGGAAATTGAATGTGATTATTTTGGAACAGATCTTGCTGTTTTTGATCCTTTGTCTGCCACAAATAACAATTTTGTTTGGCATAGAGGGTATCCATTAGAGCTTGTGTCAAAAAGAAGAGATGTTTATTATATGGGTAAAATAAAAAAGAAGGTTTTAGTTCAGGCAGATTTGTGGGATGGGGATCCTGATGTTGATGCTATAGCGCGACTTACCAAGAAACCATGTGTTAAATTTCAAACAAATGCGCCTTTTTGCTCAAACAAGATTTCTCCATTTAATTCTCAAAATACTTTTTTAAGCAGAGAAGTTCTTCCTTTTTATGGTGTTTTACCTCATGTTGGTAGAATGGATGATATTTGGGGGAGCTATGTTTTACAAAAATTTTTTCCCGGTTGTGTAATTTATTGTCCTGCGACGGTATATCAAGAGAGAAATGGACAAGATTTAATTACAAATTTAGAAAAAGAAATCATGGGGTATAGAAACACTCTTCAGTTTGTTAATGATTTGGATAATTTTGAAAATTATTTACCCGAAGATACCAAAAGCTTTTGGGAGATATATAGGGGGTGTTTTGATGAGAAATAAAAAACCATATATCTCCTTTGTTGTTGTTGGTAGAAATGATAATTATGGGTATCGATTTTTGGAAAGATTTCAAATATTTTTAGATAGCCTTACTTATTTGTGCGAAAAATATAGGTTAGATTCTGAGTTAATAGTTGTTGAATGGAATCCCCCTATGAACACTAAAAAACTTTATGATGTATTAAAAATTAAAAGAAATCGGAAATATCTGGATATTAGATTTCTTGAAGTTCCTAATAAAATTCATAATACCTTAGAACGTAGTAATAAAATTCCTTTGTTTGAATATATTGGGAAGAATGTGGGCATAAGGCAAGCTAGGGGCGAATTTATTTTAATAACAAATCCCGATATGATTATTAGTGATGAGATTATTAGAGAAATATCTGATAAGAAGTTGGATGGGAACACACTTTATCGTGCAGACAGATTTGATGTTCCGGTGGATGTTCCGGATAACTTAAATGTTCAACAAATTGAAAATTTTTGTGAAAAAAGCTGGTTTGCATGTTGGAGTGTGAGGTGGGGCAGATATTTTAGGGGGCTTGCTTTTGTTAAAAATTTAAGAAGGTTTTTGATGCGAGCAGTGGCCAAGTTAGTACCAGGGTATTCCTATTTAAAATATCATGGGGGGGCTCCTGGCGATTTTATGTTGATATCTAAGAATGGATGGTGGGAAATTTCTGGATTTTTCGAAGATGTAAAAAGCTTTGGTATTGATGATAGTTATGGGTGTATTGCTTCTGTAGCTTCTGGGAATAAATTTAAGATTATGAGGGGGAAAACTTATCATCAATTCCATGAATGTCATCGGGAAGGCAGAATAACTTGTAGCTTAAGAGAATATAGGGAAGATGTAAAAAATATGCTTGCTGGTAAAAGATATTCCGTAAAAGATAATGATTCGGATTGGGGATTAAATAAATATAAATTGAAAGAAAAGGTTTTTTGAAGAGTTTATGGCAAGAAAAAATATTAAGGTTTATTTACAAAAGCCATTTGGGATTGCTGATTCTGCTTATTATAAATATTTGAGGGAGGGCGCCCCTAAAGGCATTGAATATATTGAGAAAACGAAATCTGGATTGGTTGGAGTTGGTAAATTTGGGAAATCTTTTTGGCTTAAGCAATTTGTTAAAAAATGCTTGAGATTTTTTAGTTTGTCTTTGCCGAATGTTTATTATAGTGACATTGGAAATTTTGATATCGTGCATTGTGTTAATTGTATGAGTAAAAATGATGTTCCGTGGATTTGCGATATGGAGCATATTGGGCATTTCTGGAGAGGAAGTTGTGCGAGATATAAGGTAAAAGTTAAGGACGGTAAGGTTGTTAAACTATTTGACGATAGAGATAAAGATAAGGTTAGAAAATATATTTGTTTTGATAATTGTAAGAAAATTATTGCGTGGAGTGAGTGGACAAAAAATAATATTGTTCGTGAATTCCCGGAAATAAAAAACAAGGTTGAGGTTGTTTATCCTGCGGTTTCTATTAAAAAATTTAAAAAGAAAAACAGCGACGGTAAAATTAGAATTATTTTTATTGGAAGAGATTTTAAAACGAAAGGTGGTGAGATTGCGTTGCAAGTTCTTGACAAATTGACAAAAAAATATTCTAATATTGAAGGGTTGATTATATCTGAAGTTCCTCAAAAATTTTTGAATAAATACTCTGGAAACAAAAAAATTAAATTTATTGGATTGGTTTCTCAGGAAAAGTTGTTTAAGGATTTATATTCTGTGGCTGATATTTTTTTGTATCCAACTTTCTCTGATACTTTTGGTTTTGCGATTTTGGAGGCTCAGTCTTTTGGGATACCTGTTGTGACGATGAAGACTGGCTCTACTCATACTATTAATGAAACTGTTACCGACGGTAAAACTGGATTTATTATTGAGAATATGAAAGCAGATGGGCATAAGATGATTTTTGATGCTGGAGTTGCTGATGAATTTGTTAATGTTGTAGGAAAATTGATTGAAGATGGAAAGTTGTTGAGGAAGATGAGTCGAGCTTCGTTTGGGGAGGTTGTTGATGGGAAGTTTTCGGTTAGGGAGAGGGGCAAAAAACTTAAAATGATATACAAAGAGGCATTAAGATGAAAAGTAATGAAAAAAATAAATTTGACATTTTGATTCCATGTCATGTGAAGGATAAGGAGATCATAAAAGAATGTATAAAATATATTAAAAAAAATATTTTAGGCTATAGAAAAATTTTTGTATTAAGTAAAGGGAATTTTTTACCAGAATATAATAATATAAAATTTGTAGATGAAAGTATATTTCCTTTTAGTATAAAAGATTTTGCAAAATATGCCCCAAAAGGAAGGGCTGGTTGGTATTATACGCAATTTTTGAGATTGTATTTTTTTAAGATTATGGGCAAAGAGGTTTTGGATAATGTTTTGACTATTGATGCGGACACCTCTTTTATTAAAAAAACAGCATTTTTTAAAGAGGGGATTCCTTTGTATAATGTTGAAATAGGACACCACCAACCTTATTATGATATACTCGAGAAAGTTTTTGGATTTGGAAAAGAGCATCCGAAATATTCTGGAACAACGCATAATATGCTTTTTCAAAGAGAGTATATAGAGGAAATTTTTAGCCTGAATTCTAAAAGGAATAAAAATGATTTGTGGCTTGAGATTATGAAAAATATTGATATTAATACGGAATCTGGTTTTTCATGTTATGATTTGTATTTTAATTATATGTTGAAATTTCATCCGAAAAAGATAAAAATAAGAAAACTAATTTTTATTGATTTCCCATCTAATAATCCTGTGTTTATAAAATTTTTTGAGATGCTTGGCTATAATTATTTATCTTGCCATGAATATTATACTAGGGAAAGATTTCCAGCCATAAGGAGTTTTGCCCGTGCATTACTTACAAGGATTGGCATAAAAGAATATTTGAAGTCTATATTACTTAGGTTGAAAATTTTTAAAAGAAAATAATTGAGTTAAAGTAACTCTTTTATTTCTTTGCATATCGTCTCGATATCTTCTTCTTTTAAATCTGTTGAAGAAGGTAAATTTAATCCTTTCTTAGAGAGTTCTTCAGATACTAGAAAAGATTCCTCCGACTTATGGGGAGGCATCAAATGAAGGGGAATAAAAAAGGGCCTTGTTTCTATTCCTTTTTGTTTTAATTCATAAATTATTTCGTCTCTTGAGTGTTTGGAATTATCTTCAATTAAAATGGAATACAACCAACAAACGTTAGTAGCCCAAGGCATTTTTTTAATAAGAGTGATTTTGCCCCCAACTTCTATTTCTTTTAATAAATTATTATATTTCTCTTCAATTTTTCTTCTTCTGTCAAGTATTCTATCGATTTTCTTAAGTTGCGCGCATCCTACTGCTGCTTGTAAATTTGTCATACGGTAATTAAAACCGACAACTGAATGGTAGTATCCTCCTGTTCCTGTCTCTTTCCCGTGGTCTCTTAAAATCCTTATCTTATCTGCTAATTCCTTATTGTCAGTTAAACAAATTCCTCCTTCTCCTGTAGTAATTATTTTATTACCATAAAAAGAGAAGCAGGATATGTCCCCAAAGGATCCTACTTTTTTACTTTCATACTCAGCACCATGAGCTTCGGCAGCATCTTCAATTATTTTTAAATTATATTTTTGTGCTACCTTTTTTATAGAATTTATATCGCAAGGATGACCATATAAATGTACCAAAATTATTGCCTTTGTTTTTTGGGAAATTTTTTCCTCTATCCTTTTGGGATCGATGCCCCAATAATCCTTGTTAACATCTACTAAAATTGGTTTTGCATTACAATACTTAACAACGTTAGCCGGAGAAATAAATGTTAAATCAGGGACAATGACTTCATCTCCTTCTTTTATATCTAATGCTTTTAGCGCCAAATGAAGAGCAGTTGTTCCATTAGAGGTTGAAATCCCGTATTTTCTATTGCAATATTTTGCAAATTTATTTTCAAATTCATTGATAAATTCACCTATACTTGAAATCCAGTTCGACTTTACTGCTCTGACTATATTTTTTAACTCTTCTTCGTCTAAATATGGTTTTGCAATAGGAATCATTTGGAATTGATTGTTTTTAATTAAAAATTAATCCCTCTATTTTCTTAGTAAGTTAATTTTTCGGGGCCCCCTTTCAAGAGTTCGTAGTCTTTCTTAACCATTAACTCAACCAACTTATTGAATTTTGTTTTTGGTTCCCACCCTAATTTCTCTTTTGCTTTTGTTGCATCACCCAATAGTAAATCTACTTCTGTTGGTCTAAAGTATTTTTCATTAATTTTAATGATTGTTTTCCCAGTGTTTCTATCTATCCCTACTTCATCTAGTCTTGATCCTTTCCATATGATATCATACCCTAACGCTCTTGAAGCTTCTTCAATAAATTCTCTTACCGTATGAGTCTCTCCTGTTGCAATCACATAGTCTTCCGGCCTTTTTTGTTGTAGCATTAACCACATTGATTCTACATACTCTGGAGCATAACCCCAATCTCTTTTTGCATCCACATTTCCTACTTCAATGAAATCTTTGTGGCCTAATTTGATTAAAGATAGCCCTGTTGTGATTTTTCTTGTGATAAAGTTAAATCCCCCTCTTGGAGATTCGTGATTAAATAAAATCCCATTGCATACGAACATCCCGTAAGCTTCTCTGTAATTTTTTGCAATCCAAAAGGCATATTGTTTTGCAATACCATAAGGGCTTCTTGGGTAGAAGGGTGTTTTTTCTGTTTGGGGTGTTTCTAAGACTTTCCCGAATAATTCTGAGGTTGAAGCCTGATAAATTTTTGTCTTTTTTTGTAAGCCCAATGATTTAACTATCTCCAGTAGATTTAATACTCCAACGGCATCAGCATTTGCAGTAATTTGAGGTATTTCGAATGAAATTTTTACGTGGCTTTGTGCAGCTAAATTATAAATTTCCTCTGGCTGAACTTCTTTTACTATATTCGTTAGTGAGACTGGATCCGTTAGGTCTCCGTAATGCAGGAAGAAAGTCTTGTTAAATATTTCTTTGTTTGCTACTAAATGATCTATTCTAAATCTATTTAGACAGCTACTTCTTCTGACTATCCCGTGAACCACATAGCCCTTAGAAAGCAATAATTCTACTAGATATGAGCCGTCTTGCCCAGTTACTCCCGTTACTAAGGCTATCTTTTTATCCATAATAAAGTCATCTCTAAAGACTATATAAATTTAATTGCAAAAAGTTATATGTGCTCCCTAGTGACATATGTCACCAGGGAGCACACTATTCTTGTGACCAAAATCTTTAAAAGTCAATTAATTACTTTATTTCATGGGTAAATCAGTGAAATTTGGAATTTTTACTAAACCTCATCATATCAAAAAATTAAGGGCTTATTTGATTGGCTCCACAATAAGTAATTTTTTTATTTCAACAGACTATCAGGGACCGTACACAAAAAAATTTGATATTGGGGTCTCATATTGTTTCCCGAGGATAATTGATTTAGATAAATCTCATATGCCTTGGTTTAATTATCATCCCGCCCCTTTACCAGAGTATAGAGGTGCTCATGTTTACGAAGAAGGGATAAGAGACAGGGTTAGTCGATGGGGGGTGACTTTGCATAGAATGATTCAAGAAGTTGACTCAGGCACTATTATCAGAGAAAGAAGATTTGATTTAAGCTCCTTCCCAATAGCTATCGACGAACTGGGAAGCATAGCGCATTACCACTTATATCAGTTGTTTAAAGAGACAATTGAATCTTTGCCAAAATATGTCGGCCATATAAAACAATAATATAAAAAAGAAAATATTTGTGTAAATTTTAAAGAGGATATGTTAATCCAATCCCATTGTTGTAAAGATTTGAAATTTCTATGTCATCTAGTGTCCTATTCCAATATCCAAATTCATCTAAAATACCCGCATTCAAAGGACTGTATCCACCATATGATGAACCTAAACATATAGTATTACTAACTGTTGCGTCTCCATTGGAATAAATATCTGTTCCCTGTAAAATGTTATCTAGGAATAATTTGGCCTGCTTGCTTTCGTTGTCATAAGTAAAAACTATATGATGCCAATCCCCTAACAAAACTGTAGAAGAATCTATGTGTACACTTGCGCTACTACCTGCTTTCCCAAGCCATGCCTGAATTATATTGCCTGTTTCGTACCTAAGATTCCCCCAAAATTTTCCATTTATTCCATCGTCAATTGTAAAAAATCGACTTCCATCATATGCTGTATTTGGATAAAACCATATACTAAAAGTAAAACTATTTGTCTCATCTAAACTTTTGTGATTATTAATTTGGAAATAATCATTTACTGAATAATGCCCTCTCGCACCACCTATTAGTCCTGTTTGATTTGGAATTGCACCATTCTCTATTATATCATAATGTTCTTTACTATCTATTGCATTATCATCCCCATCCAATTTATAATAACTAACCAATCCATCAACAGGAAAATCCGGGACCTTGTAAATAACATCACTAACATCAACTATAAGCCCCTTTTCTATAGTCATAATTTTATCAACACCGTTGAGATCTGTAAAATTAATTGTCCCAGTAAATTTCTGATTTTTATTTATGGGCACAATAGGTTTAACAGGTTTATACTTATCAAATTTATTTTTATCTACTTGTTTCGCAAGAACACTCATACTTCCAATGAGTAGAATCACAAAAACAACAAATAAAAACTTACCTTTATTATTCATTTTAATCACCTCCTTTCAATAATTAAAAGCTTCATCAACAATCCATAAAAACTTTTTCTTATAACCCCCAATCTCATAATTTTTCAAAAATCTCTTTCTCCCTGCTATACCCATTTTCTCTCTTAGTTTTCTATTTTTCAATTTCATTATATAACCCCCAATCTCACCCGGAGAATTTTCTTTCAAAATAAAACCTGTTTTTTTATCTTGAATAATATTAGGAATCGAAGCAATCCTGTTTGCAATCACAGGAAGCCCAAACATCATCCCTTCGATTATGACCCGACCAAATGTTTCTAGCTTATATTCTGTCGGGAAAACCAAGACATCAGATTTTTTTAAAACATCATTTTTTTCCTTGTTAATTTTTACACCCAAATAATTTACAAAATTATTTAAAGAATTTTTTTTAACAAAAGAATAAAATTTTTTCTCATCTTTTGGGCCCGACCACGCTCCTATAAAATTACATTCAAAATCAAGATCAAAATCTTTTAAACTCTTACACGCTTCCAGCAATTTAAACCAACCCTTGCTTTCATCCATATTAGATAAAAACAAAATTCTAAATTTATCATTTTTACGACGAGAAAAAATAATTTTCTCAAATTCAATATCAGAAAATTCATTCTTTATTGCATTTGGCAAAACAAAAATATTTTTATCTAAAATTAAATCTCGTAAATCTTCTTTTAGGCATTCGTCTAGAACAATCGCCATTTCTTTTATAAAAATTCCTTCATACATTTTTCTACCAAAGTAGCTATCCCAATTAATCATCCTACTCCTAATATGAAATAAAATTTTCCCATTATAATATCTTTTAATTTTTCTTACAAATAAATAGTCTCTAATTAGTCCAAAGCTCGTCGTGGCTGGAACAAAATAAACTAAATCTGGTTTAAAATTTTTCAATTCAAAAAGAATTTTTTTTATCGTATTAAAAAAGTTAAAAATCTTTTTCCACTTCGGAACAAGACCATTCGTCTCGGTTGCAAAATTCAACTTAACATTTCTAACTTCAAATTTTTTCGATTGCTTCAAAATTCCAAGACACATCTCACTAGACATAGAACTCCCATAATAAGGCGGAGGCATCGGGCTCAAAAATAAAATTTTCTTTTTCATTTGATGTGATTAATATTAAAACATATAATCAAATATTTTTAAATATTGTTGCTCTTTTTTTTTGTGATATTATTTTTATATATTAATCATCTGTTGTTTGCTTTTTGTATATCCTATTGGCTTGCCGTTTACTCTTAGCCCGTATTTTGGGGACATGTAAATTTGTTTTATGTTTTTTATTTTGAAATTGTTTTTTATTAGATCGTTTCTTATGAAAAATGCGTTTACTCCGATTCTATTGCAAGCGATGAGGGCATAGCCCTTTTCTTTCCCAAGTTTTTGCATTGCAAGTAGACTCCCGCCATAGTAATCTGTACCGTCGGGCTTAAAATTTGTGTCATATTTTATTACTTTACTTTCTGTTGGTGGTATATTGGAATTATATTCGATTACGACGACGCGTGGCTTGTAGTTTTTAATTGCTTTCCAAATCCAATAATCGTTTGAATCAATATCAATTGAAAGTAAGTCTGGTTCTCTTGGGGCATTATATTTTTTGAAAATTGATTCTATATTTTCTGCTGTTATGAATTCTTTTTTTATTAATTTGCCATCGCCATTCCCGTCCATCCAAAGACATTTCCATTTTTTCTTTTTTAGATAAATTGTGTTTCCTTGGTCTGAGTGTATTCCGAATTCTATACAGAATTTATTTGTTGTTTTTATTTTATTGAAAATTGTTTTTATGATTCCATCTTCTCCGCTTTGTGAGTAAAATTTTTGCTCTAATATATTTATGTTGTCAATTTTTCCGCTTTCGAGGAATGGCCTTAGGGTTGACACTAAAATGTTTCTTGGCATCCACATTGTCTTATTAAATTCGTTATAGTAAAAATTTTTTGCAAATTTCGCAAGCTTTGGTGGAAGTATGAGGTATATTTTTTTGAGGTTTTCGTGTATCATGTTTTTATTTATAACAATGTTTTTAAATTGTTTTCGTTTTTCAAGGGAATGAGAAAATATAAGGTTGCTGTTGTAGATGACAACCCTATTCATTTCAGGGTTCCTTTACATAGAAAATTTTTTGAGAATAAACAGATTGATTCTGTGGTTTATTTTTTTACGATGGATGATTGTTCAAAAAGGTATCAGTACGAAACCAAAAAAAATAATGGGTTTAATCTTGATTTATCTGGGTTTGAATATCGTTTGTTGAGGAACTATTGCCCTTTTACAAAGAAGTTGCCTCCATATCGATTGTGGAATTTTGGAATTATTTGGGAGATAGTAAATGGGAATTACGACGCTGTTATTCTCTATGGTTATTCTTCCTTTGGTAAAAAACTTGCTTATCTTGGCGCATTGTTGAGTGGAACGCCAGTGATTTTTAGGGAAGAGATAAATGAGATTTCTGGAGGGAAGTTGAAAGTTTTTTTTAAGAAATTTCTTTATAAGATTTTGTTTAAAATCCCTCAAGCTTTTTTGTGTAGTTATACTAAAAATAAAAAATTTTATGAAAGTTTCGGCGTGCTGTCGGAGAAATTGTTTTTACATCCGTGTGCTGTTGATAATAAACTTTATCGCGAATTGGCTAAGGGGGTGGATAAAAAAAAAGTCAGAAAGAAGTTGAGAATTCCTGAGGATGCAAATGTTTTTCTTTCAGTGGGAACAATTGATGCGAGGAAGAATTCTTTTGGTTTGTTGAAGGCATTTGAAAAATTAGGCGGGGATAAAAATTATTTAATTTATTTAGGAGAGGGGCTGGATAAAAAAAAGATTCAAAGGTATATTGAAGACAATCGGGTTGAGAATGTTAAATTTTTTAAATTTGAACATAATTACGACAAAGTTGCGGAGTATTATTCCGTCGCTGATATTTTTGTTATCGCTTCTGTTTCTGATCCTTCACCGAAAGCGCTGAATGAGGCGATGAATTTTTCTTTGCCTGTGATTGTTTCTGATGGGGTTGGGACTGCTTTTGATTTAGTTAAGAATGAGAAGAATGGTTTTGTTTGCAAAAAGAGCAATATTGAAGAATTATCTAAATGTATGATAAAAATTATTTCCGACAAGAAGAGAATGAAAGACATGGGGAAGGAATCTTTAAGGATTGTTTCTAAATGGAATTTTGATGAGGATATTAAGGCAACTTTAAAAGCTTTGGATTATGTTTGTGATGATGAGATTAAATTACGTGGCAAATATATTGGGTAATGTTTTTGGCGTGTCCATCGTTAGGTCTTCTCCGAGGCATTCTGTGAGATTTGCTAAGAAATATTTTAAGGGTAACCCCGTTACTGTTGTTGAAGTTGGGACATATAAAGGGATTCACGCAGAAGATTTATTTAAACATTTGAATATTAAATTATTGTATGTTATTGATCCATGGCTGGAAACAAAGAGTTATAGAAATAATTCTCCGAAGGTGACCCAAAAAGTTTTGTCTATGGCAGAAATTGAAATGGGAAAAAGATTAAAAAATAAACCATTTATTAAAATAAAAAAGTTTTCTGATGATGCTGCTGATGACATCAAAGAGTTGGTTGATTTTATATATGTTGATGGCGACCATTCTTATGAGCAGGCAAAAAAAGATATGTTTAATTATTGGAGCAAGTTGAAAAGTGGTGGGATCATGGCTGGGCATGATATAACAAATTCTTATGATGATTATGGTGTCGCGAGAGCTTTTTTTGAATTTTGCTCGAAATTTAAATTGAAGCCAAAAGTAAGTAGGACTGATTGGTGGGTTGTAAAAGAAAAATGAAAAAATATGTTTTGAATAAAAAAATTAAAATAAAAAAACTTGTTGATAGTGGTGGTCATTATTTTTTTGGATATTTTGGGAAGTCACCTTGGAGTAAGGGTGGGCGGTATGCTGTTTGTTTGGAGGTTGGCTTTATAGATAGGCATCCGAGAGAGAATGATTCTGCTAATATTATGTTGATTGATTTTAAGAACAAGTCTAAAAAAAAGATTGCTGAGACTCGGGCTTGGAATTGGCAGCAAGGGTGTATGATGCAATGGATGCCGACGGGGTTTGATAAGGAAATTATTTTTAATGATAGGAAGGATGGGAAATTTGTTTCTAGAATTCTTGATGTTGAAACTTTGAAAGAGAAGGTTGTGCCTTATCCGATTTATGATGTTCATCCGTCGGGGGAGTATGCACTTAGTGTAAGTTTTGAGAAATTGAATAGCGTTAGGACGGGTTATGGTTATGCTGGTGGTTTGATTGAAGATTTTACTGGGAAGATTTCGAAGGACGAAGGGGTTTATTTGATTAATCTTAAAAATAACAAAAGAAAATTAATTGTTAAACTGAGTGATTTGTACAATTATAAAAATCTGAAGTCAATGGACAAGGGGAGGCATTGGATTGATCAACCGGTGTTTAACCCGTCGGGGGATAGGTTTTGTTTTTTGCATCGGTGGGAAATAGATGGAGGGCTGTTTCATTCGAGATTTTTTTCTGTTGGGATTGATGGGAAAGATTTGTTCATGTTCCCGGACAGCGGATTTTATTCTCATTTTTGCTGGAAGAGTTCGGAGGAGATTTTGATGTTTTGTAGCGTTTCTGAAAAGTTTGGGAATATTCGGAGCGGGAATAATTTTTCAAAATTTTTGATTAATTGGGTTCGCCCGGTTTATCGGAGTGTTGTTCCGAGGTCGATAAGAAAGAGGGTGCTACCGGTTGGATATTTTTTATTGAAGGATTTGTCGAAGGAGATGAGGAAGATTGATGTTTATAATGACGACGGGCATATGAGCTTTTCTAAAGATGGGAGATATTTGATAACTGACACTTATCCCAATTCGAGACACTATAGAAAACTTATTCTTTATGATTGGAAGAGGGGCAAGAGAACTGTTTTGGGAGAGTTTTATTCTCTTCCTGATAAGAAGTATTTGGAGGATACGAAGATTAGTGAATATAGAAAATGGGGTTCTAGCCCGCTTAGAGTTGATTTGCATCCAAGGTGGGATTTTAAAGGGAAGAAAGTTTGTTTTGATTCGATTCATGAGGGGAAGAGGGGGATTTATTTTTTGGAGATGAGAGAACATGGTGGATCAAAAAGAATTGTATGAAAAATCTGGGGGGCATATGAGAGATGATATTAAAATTGACTTAATGGGTTGGCCAAAGTCGACTCATTCTGCTGCCATAAAATTTGTGGATATAAACTCTGGAGATCGGCTATTGGAAGTTGGTTGCGGGAGGGGCTTGCATTTTAAGTATTATCTAAAAAAAACTGATGATGTTTATGGTTTAGATATTTCTAAAAAACTTTTGGACGAGATGGGGCTCAAGGATAGGGTTAAATTGTTTGAGGGCAATATTGACGATGGGACTAAATTTGAAAATAATTTCTTTGATGTGATTGTGATGGTTGATGTGATTGAGCATACTATAAATAGGTATTTGGTTTTGAAAGAGTTGAAGAGAATTCTTAAAAAAAATGGGCGGCTTGTGATTATAACTCCTAATTTTATGAAGTTGAAAAATAGAATTAGATTTTTGTTTGGGAAGTATCCTCATACTGCTGCCCCCGTCGCTAAAGGTGGAGTTGATTTTTATGACGGAGGCCATTTGCAATATTTTACATTTAAAACACTTAGGGAGGCGATTGAGAGAGAGGGGTTTAAAGTTGAGGGAGAGTATGGATTTGGAAGATTTGGGAAGTTGCATAATTTTTTTAAATCTATTATGTCTGGGTCTATTTGTATGGTATTAAAAAAGATGGGTAATAAAACATGAGAAAAGAATTAGAATTTTTAAAACCTATAAGAAATATTTTAGTTAAATTTGGAATAATAGAAAGAGTAGAGGAGATGAAAAGTTCAAGTGATGTAATAGTTGGAAAAAATAATTTCTATCATAAAAAATATTTTTATAAAAGAGGAATAGAAAAGGTTTATATCGGAAGTTTTTGTTCCTTTGGGCAAAATGTAAGACTTCTTACAAGTAATCATAATTATAAATTACCTACAACATCAAATACTATTTATTATGATATCTTTAAAGAACTCCCGAAATCATTTTTGCCTAAAAATAATCCGATCAAAATAGGGAGCGATGTCTGGATTGGAGATAATGCTATAATATTAAATGGGGTGAAGGTATGGAATGGTGCGGTTATCGGAGCTGGGAGTATAGTTACAAAGAATATAGAGCCTTATTCAATAGTTGCAGGAGTTCCGGCTAAATTAATAAAATATAGATTCGAAAAAGAAATTATAAAATTCCTTTTAAATTTAGAATGGTGGAATTGGAATAATGAAAAAATAAAAAGAAATAAAGAATTTTTTATGACAGATTTAAGTAGTGTAGATATAAATGATTTAAAGAAGATTATAAAATGATTATGGAAGTTGGGGTTAATATTGAAAGGGTAAAACCAGTTGAGAAAAAAATAAAAATCTTAAAATTGTAATTGATAAAATTTCGAAAGGGTGGATTCTCGGTGCGCAGAATAAAAGCAAATTGTGGTGGGAAACTCTTCCAACAATGTATGAATATTGGGATAAAAAGATTGTGCCCTAATGGCTTTTTTGATGGCAGAAAAAATTTATCGGATGGCAATCTTTTTCTTAGGGATAAGTTTGATTTTAATGGATACAAAAGAAAGAATATATAAAGGTAGGTTCTAATTTTGTAGATAAATTATTTATACATAAGGCTTTTTTAAATTAAATTTGAATAAATAACTCTTAAATACTCTCTGTTCTTTTGTGTTTCATGTGTGGAATAAATGGGTTTAATTTTAAGAATGTTTGGCTTGTTAAAAAGATGAATGGTTCTTTGAGACATCGTGGGCCCGACGCCGAGGGAGTTTATTTTAATGATGGCCTTTCGCTTGGGCATACTAGATTGTCTGTTATTGATTTATCGAAACTTGGGAATCAGCCGATGATTTATTTAAGAAATGGAAGGAAATGTGTTATTGTTTTTAATGGGGAAATTTATAATTATAAAGAAATAAGAAAAGAGTTATTGGCGAAGGGTTATAAGTTTAATTCTAACACCGACACTGAGGTGATTATTGCGGCTTATCTTGAATGGGGGTTTGATTGTGTCAAGAAATTTAATGGGATGTGGGCGTTTTGTATTTATGATATTGGAAAGAAAATTTTGTTTTTGAGTAGAGATAGATTGGGGCAGAAGCCGATTTATTATTATTTCGATGGTGATAAATTTATTTTTAGCTCTGAGATTAAGGGAATTTTGAATCATGATATTGAGATTAAATTAAATGCCGACGCTGTTAATCTTTATTTTTCTCTTGGATTTGTTCCGTCGCCATTTTCGATTTATGAAAATATAAGTAAAGTTGAGGCGAATCAGAATTTGATTTTTGATTTAAGAACAAAAAGAATCAAGAAAGAAGGATATTTTGATTATCCTAAATATAATCCTGTTTATGACAAGAGGATGTTGATTGATGAAGGGAAGAGTTTGATTGAGAATGCGACGAAAATTCGGCTTACGTCTGACGTTCCGCTTGGAGCGTTTTTAAGTGGTGGGTTGGATAGTTCTACTATTGTTTATGAAATGAGAAAGTTTATTGACGAGAGTAAGTTGAATACTTTTTCGATTGGGTTTGATGGAGAATATGATGAGAGTAAGTATGTTGATATTGTGAAAAATTATTTTGGGACCAAACATCATCACAAATATTTTGAGAAAAAGGATTTTGAGAAATTGCTTTCTGGTATTTTTTATTTTTATGATGAGCCCTTTGCCGATCCTTCGATGTTCCCTTCGGTTTTCCTTTCTGATTTCGCACGGAGTGAATTAACTGTTGCTTTGAGTGGCGACGGGGGAGATGAAATTTTTGGCGGTTACCCTCGGTATCGAACTTTTGCGCAGATGAAAATTTTGATGAAAATTCCGAAGTTGTTTAGAAAATTTGGATTTTGGATTTTGCCCAAAAGATTTTTTAAATTAAAAGAAGGGCTCAGAATTAGTTTACTTGATGATTTATCTGAAGTTTATTGTGAGGCGAGAGTTGAAATTTACAAGCCGGAGATTTATAAGAAAATTATGAAAGAAAAAATGTCTATGTGTTTAAAACTTGCCGACGGCGATATTGTTGAGGCGATGATTTTGATGGATAGATACTTTCAGACTATGGCTGATAATTTTTTGTGTAAGGTTGACAGGGCGTCTATGTCTCATTCTTTGGAGGTTCGATCTCCCTTTTTGGATTATAGATTTATTGATTATGCGGCCAAAATACCTTCAAAATGGAAGTCGTCTACACATAAAAATAAAATTTTAATGAAAGATATCATGAAAAAAAATTTGCCTTTTGAAATTATAAATAGAAAGAAAGCTGGGTTCACTCCTCCGATTGGAGAATGGATTAGTGATGAAAAATACGTTGGTAAAATGAAGGCGCAACTGAAAGAACTTTTTAGACAAAATATTATTAGTAATGAGTGGTTTGAATATTATTCTAAAATATTTGAGAAGAATGATATAGTTTCGTATAATTATAAAATTAGATTGTTTATGTTTTATAGATGGTGGGTGTTTTGGAAAAATAAATTTACTAATTAGAATATTCTTGTGTGTTTTAAATTTTTTAATCCCAATATACTTCGCCAAACTTTTTTTCTTGAATAATTGAAATCCGTTATTAATCTATAGAGCCATTCGATTCCGAGTTCGTAGACAATTGGTGGGGCTTCTATTTTTTTATCTAGTAGAAAATCTAACGCTGCCCCGATGTTTATTAAATATTGGGCTTTTGTTTTTGGGAAAATTTCTTGTGATAAAATATTTTGTTTTGGACACCCTATTCCAACCCATACATAATTTGCTTTTGATTTATTTATTAGATTAATTATTTTTTTTATTTCCGTTTTTGGGAAATTTGTTTCCTTAATATATGGTGGGTTGTATGAAATTATTTTTTTTAGATGCGGCATTTTTGATTTCAATTTTTTTATGTCTTTTTTTTTAGGACCGATGAAAAAATGTGTTTTATTTTCTGATAATTTTCTGTTTGATAAAAAATCTCTTGTGAATGTTGGGCCCCTGATTCTTGGGATTTTTTTTAGGTTTGTTAATGATAAATATACTGAAATTGTAAAGCCATCTATGAAATTTAAACTTTTGTCGTCGAGGATGGACTTTTTGGAAGATTCATTTTTAGAATAATGATAAAGGTCATGTAGATTTAGAAAATTTATTTTTTTTCTTTGTTTATTTGATTTGAGAAAATTAGATAACTCCTCTTTTGTTCTTGATTGAAAAAGAATTTTTTGATTTGTTTTTGATTTTTGCGCTGGAGTGACAATTATTTTTTGAACCATATCAGACCTCCGAGGAATCCATATCTACTTATTATTGTTGCTGTGCATGCCCCCAAAACTGCGCCATTCATTCCTGCCCATAATAATCCAAGATTTATGAAAAAATAATTTAGAATTATATTTAGAATTGTTGACGATATTAAAAGAATTGCCAAACTCTTTGTCTGTTTTTTATAGGTGTAATGAGATTGGTATAGACTAATTAGAGGAAAACTTATTAATAAAAGTGAGAAATATTGTAAATAAATTGTTGATTGCGCATAAGAACTTCCATAAATTATGTTAATTAATGATTTTGATATAATGACCGTAAACACCAACGCCATGAGTGATGTTACGATTGTAATATTTTTTATTCTTTTGAAACTCTTTTTTAATTGCTCGTCTTTCATTCTGGAAAATATTGGGAAAAATGCGATTGAAGAAAACCCTAAAATTGCCGTCGCTGAGCTAATAAGATTAAATGCTGCCTGATAAAATCCTATAAACTCCGGACTAACATAGTGCCCCAACATAACAACATCAATATATCCAAAAAATGCTCCTGATAAAACGACTGCACTCAATGGGATAATGAATTTCCAAAGCTCTTTTGTTTCTTTGGTTGTTAATTTTTGTTTTTTTATATTTTGGAAGGGATTGTGTAATAAAAAATAAATTAAGTAATAGGTGCCTTCTAAAAAAAAGGTAATAGACAATCCTATAAATATCCAGAAAAGAATTGCCTCATTAGTTGATGATTTTGAAATTAATAATAAAATAAATAATGGCAAAATTATTAATCTGGAAATTTGGGCTATCAATTCTCCGAAAAATCCCATTTTAAAATTATTTTTTGAAGTAAATAATGTTCCGAAGAATTTAGATAGCGTCGTTAATGGAAGATATATTGCTCCCGCCAATAATGCATAAAAAATTGGCTTTTGATAATAGTTATTTGCGAACCATCTGGCTAAAAGTAGAACAATCAAGGATGTGATTATTGATAATATTATTTTTATTTTACTTAAATAATCGAAATATGCTTTTGCTTTTGCTTCTTGTTTGTCGATAGTCTTTGAAATAAAGGTTAACATTGTTGCAGAAATTCCTAAATCTGAAAATAAACCAATTAACAATATTGTTGATAATGCTAATCCATATAATCCGAAAAGTTCTGGCATTAATAATCTAGCAATTATAATCGTAAAGACGAATGACCCTATTTTTGCTGTTAATAATGTTATAAGTTGATATGTGGAATTTTTTATCGCTTGTCCCGTGTTCCCTGAAAAATCTTTCCTTTTGAATTTTTTTAAAATTTCTTTTATGTCTTTTGCTTCTTCTTTTATCGGGTTTTCCATAGTTTTTTTACTTTCCCCTTGTTTTTATTTCTTCGTATGTATAAAATTTTTAGATATAATTATGTTGCTTATTCTTCTAACTGTCTGACGATGTCGGCGAAAGCGGGTCGTGTTATGAAAACTCCTGTTGTGATTCCTATTAGTGTTGTCACGGCGAACCCTTTTAATAATCCGGCTCCCGCGTTTAATAATGGGAGTAGTGAAACTACAGAAGTCGCGTAAGCAGTGAAAATGATAAATAGGGCTGATTTTATTCTTCGTTTTAATGGTTCTGATTTTGAGCGTTTTGTTTCGTCGACGATGACAATTTGGTCGTCGACACCCGTTCCGATTGCTGCAATTATACCAGCGATACTTGCCAAGTTCAGATTCCAATGAATTAAGGCTGCTATACCCAAAATAATTAAAATTTCTGATGCCATAACAAAAATCATTACAAAGGATAATTTTATTTTTTTGTATCTTATTAGAACAATCGCGAAGACGCCGATGAAGGCGAGAAGCCCTGCGATTAAAATTGTATTTATGAATCCTTTTCCGAGATTCGGGGATGTTCTATTCAGGGAATCTATTTGGAGTTTAAATGGGAGAGATCCTGTTTTTAAAATTGTCTGGAGTTTTTTCATATTCTCTTTTGCATCGTTATATGATTCTTCTTGGTCCGCTCCGGTTCCAGCTCCTGAAATTTCGATATTTGTAACTTCTCTTCCTTTCAAATCTATTCCTATGTTTAATGAATCTATTTTTTTCCCATCTAAGTAAAGGTCTAATGTTTTTGAAAGGTATCGTCCGCCCGAAGAAGCATTTATTGTTAGATTTTGTGTTAATATCGCTTGTCTTGTTGCAGCGCCTGGGCTAAGTGTGATTGCAAAATAGAATTGACATAATGTTTTTTGTGGACATTGAATATAAACATCTTGGCCGGAACTTGCTACAAAGGTTATGTCTTTATTGCCACCGATAAAGACGGTTTCGTTACCGATTTTTGCTTCGAAGTTTCCTTGCTGTGAAATTAAATTCTCGAGATTTGATGGCGATGCTCCTGCAATCTCGACTGACATAAAGTTATTGCCGTCGGAATCTGAAACTGGTTTTACATTTACGTCTGATAGCCCGTAGACATTTAATCTTTCCTGGGTGACTGAAATTAGGTCATTGAGTTCGTTTGTCGTTAGAGAATGATTTTCTGCGGAGACCAATGCCTGAATTCCTCCTTGTAAATCTGAGCCCGTTATGATTCTTGTTTTTGGAATATTTTGTACATTTAAGTCGTTTGAAAAGTTTTCTTTGAATAATCCGATGATTTCGATTTTATTTGTTTGTATTGTTACTTTTTGCGTTTCATTTCCTATGAATGTGTTTTTTATGTTGTTTATTATATTTGAGTAATCTTGAAGGTTATTTATTTGTTGATTATTTATCGACGTAATAACCATGTTTTGTCTTAGTCCGCTATCATAAATAGAAGTGTTTGATTCGACTGAGGTTACTGATACTCCTTTTTTTAGAAATGTCGGTGGGATTGAAAATATTGAAATTAAAGCGAACGCTATGAAAGCGAACATAATCCACATTCTTAATGTTATTTTCATTTTATTTTCGTTTCTCGACGTACCATTTAATTATTGAAGCGTTTGTAATCCATGTGTTTATTAGGTCAAATCCGAGACCGATAATTAGAATTATGAAAATTTGATTTAGGATGCTGTGGAAATTGTAAACTACAATTAGTGCGACGGAAATTGCGACCATTGAGGTTAGTGTCATTGAGGTTCCCGTTTTGAATGCGCCGTAAATTGCATTATTGACTGACTCGTTTTTCTTTTTCAAAACACGAATCGTAAGAAGAATGTCTGTGTCGACAGAATAACCGATTAACATTAGGAAGGCAACTATTCCGGCTGCAGAAATTTTTACTCCAAAGAAGTCAATGATTGCGAGTGGGATTACTATGTCTGCAAATGCTGATAAAATTACCGCAATACTTGGGACACTGACAACTGCATATATCGTGAATAGTAAAATTGCGAGTGGGATTATTGCTAAATAAATTGGCAAAAAGTAAAAGACGAAAAATATTGTTATTAAGGATAATGAAAATATATATTCTTTTTTTGTTTTTGATAAATATAAACTGTAAAAGAAGACCGTGATTACAGAAATAACTAATGGAATTTTTATGGAATTATTTACAGAGAATGTAAGAATTGCCGTCGCTGCCGTTAGTAAAATACTGTAAACCTTGATTTTTTTGTTTTCTCCGAAGACGATGAAAACAACTAGCGCCATTAATAAAAAAGCGAAGATGACTGCCTTTACTAATTGCGAATAAAAATCTTGGCTTAATGTTGAACCACTGAATTCTATACTTGAGTTTTCATCTGTCAATTGGAATCCAACTACATCTTGGATTGATGTTTTTAGATTCATGATTGCATTTTCGTTTGTATCTGGAATTATAACTACTATCCCTAATTGTTTTCCGGTGTTGTCTGAAATAGATGAAACCGAAACGTCGGAGTAGGTTTGGGAAAGTTGTGTTTGTAATTCTGAAACTGAAATATTTGTTGAAAAAGTTATTGTTGTTCCGCCAGTTAAGGAAACATCTTTATAAATAATGTCTTGGTTTTGGACTGTAAAATAACTAAGATAGACCAGTGAAATGATTATTAGCAAGGCTGGAATTATAAGAATTTTTTTGTGATTGTTGTCGTACCATCGTGTGAACTTCATAATGTAGTTAGAAATTAATCAGTTTTAAATGTGTTGATGGATCTGTATATGGTATATAAATTGTTGGCTGAAGGATATTCTATCGAGAGAATAAAAAGGAAATTGAGAAGTGTGAAGTCCTTTATTCAAATTATCATCACAAGATTCATTTTAAGAACAAGAAAGTTTAAAATGTCGAATTAGGTATTTGTTTTGTGCGTGGATAGTATAATGGTTAGTATAACTGGTTTCCAAATGCTATGGCAAAAGATGTAGTGTGAAAATACCAGTTGATCGGGGTTCGACTCCCCGTCCTCGCATTCAATTATTTCTACGCCCTTGACAGGACTTGAACCTGCGACCTATGCCTTAGGAGGGCATCGCTCTAATCCAAACTGAGCTACAAGGGCTTGGTATAATTAATTTAATTACATGAGGAGAGGAGGATTCGAACCCCCGTAGGCATAAGCCAACAGATCTTGAGTCTGCCCCGTTTGACCGCTCCGGCATCTCCTCGCGTTAATTTTATACAATCGTTAAGTTTAAAAGAGTTGGGTTTTTGGAATTAGTAGACGGCCATAGTAACTTGGTCACACCCGATCCCGTTCCGAACTCGGAAGTTAAGCTTGTTACGTTCGTGTTTGTACTGTCTCTGATGGGAAGGCACGGAGCTGTCTATTTTTATTTTCTTTTAGAATATACCTTTCTCAGATGCTCGTCTTCGGCAAGAGTTTCATCTCTTTTTTCATCATTAAATGTTAATGGAAATAGTTCTCCCGCAGCACTACCACTTCCAACACCATAAGCCGAAAGTGAACGGTTTACTAAAACTTCACCAGAGGGGCCATAAGAAATTGTTGCACGAATTCCGTTCCTATCAAATATCTCTCTATCTCCTGCCATTAGAATTTTTTGAACTTGTTTACTAACTCTAATGTGTCGGTTTGGCCGAGGAATTGTGCGCGGCAGCAGTATCGTTTTAGTCCGAGTTCGTCGAGGGCTTGTTTTTGTGTTTTGCCGTCTTGGATTAGTTGTTTGTATTTTGCGTAGAGGTGGGCGATTGGTTTTCCGCAACTGAAACATCTAATTGGGATTATCATATTGGGGTAGCGAAATTTAGCTATTTAAAGTTTATGATGGGTAATTTTATATAGGAGATTTCTGTTCTTGTGAGATGGAAGAGGAGAATAGGGAAGTTATTAGATTGAGGGATGTTTCGAAATTTTATCCAATGGGGGATTCGGTTGTGAAAGCGTTGAATGGAATTAATTTTAAAGTTTACAAGGGTGAGTTTGTTGCGATTATGGGACCGTCGGGTTCTGGGAAATCAACGGCGATGAACTTGGTTGGGAGTTTGGATATGCCGACGCATGGGACGATTTATTTGGATGGCGGGGATATTTCTGAGTTGAGCGAGTCGGATTTGGCGCAGGTTCGTGGGCAGAAGATTGGGTTTATTTTTCAGTCGTTTAATTTGATTCCTAATTTGACGGTTAAGGAAAATGTGATGTTGCCGATGATGTTTCAGGGAACGAGCGTCGAGGAAAGGGAGAAGAAGGCGGAGGAGTTGTTGAAATTGGTTGAACTTGATGATAGAATGGAGCATTATCCGAGTGAGATTTCTGGTGGGCAGATGCAAAGAGTTGCGATTGCGCGGAGCTTGGCGAACGACCCAGAAGTTATTCTTGCCGACGAGCCGACTGGGAATTTAGATACGAAGACTGGGGCGATTGTGATGGATTTTCTGGAGAAGTTGCACAAACAGGGAAAGACAATTATTATGGTTACTCACGATTCGGATTTGGCTGAGGAGTATGCGGATGTTGTTTATTGGTTGAGGGACGGTGAGTTGGAGAAAGTGACAAAGAGGGTTGGGAAAAGGTTTGTTGATGTTACGAAAAAGAAAAAAGCGCATGGAGTGAAATAATGAATCTCGATTACTTGATTTTGGCTTTGAAAAATTTGAAGCATCGGGGGATTCGGTCATGGTTGACTTTGCTTGGGATTTTTGTTGGAGTTACTGCGGTTGTTGCTTTGATTGGTTTGGGGAATGGATTGCAGGCGGCGGTTGGTGCTCAGTTTGGGGTTAGTTCGACGCAGGTTATTACTGTTCAAGCCGGTGGGTTGAATTCTTATGGTGCGCCAGGGAGTGGTGCCGTTAACAAATTAACGATGGCCGATGTGGACGCGATACAAAAATTGCCTGATGTTGAGTTAGCGATTCCGCGTAATATTGAAACTGTTAAGACTGAATTTAATAATAAATTGGGGATTTTGTCTGCTGTTTCTGTTCCCTATGGTGAGAAAAAAAGGGGGGGTTGGGAGGTTATGGATTTGGAAGCTGAGAAGGGGCGATTGCTGCAGGATTCTGATTTAAAGAAAGTTGTTATTGGGAATAGTCTTTCCAGGAATACTAATACTTTTGACAAAGGAATTGAGATTGGAAATAAAATTTTGATTGACGACGAGAAGTTCGAAGTTGTTGGAATTTTGAAAAAGAAAGGGAGTTTTATTTTTGATAATGTGATTTTGGTTAATAATGATGTTTTGATGGATTTGATTGGTTATGGCAATGAGGTTGATTTGATTGCTGTGACCGTTAAGGATTCGAGCGTGATGAATCGTACGGTTGAAGAAATTACTAAGTTGATGAGAGATAGGAGAGATGTAAAGAGGGGCGAGGAAGATTTTGAGGTTTCGACGCCGGCAGCAATGTTGGAAACTGTGAATAGTATTCTTGGTGGAGTTCAAGCATTTATTATAATTATAGCTTCTATTTCGATTTTGGTCGGGGCGATTGGAATTGTTAACACGATGACGACATCGGTTTTGGAAAGGCAGAAAGAAATTGGAATTATGAAGGCGATTGGCGCGAAGAACAGTCAGATTTTTATGCAGTTCTTTTTTGAGTCAGGGATGCTCGGGTTTATTGGCGGTTTGGTTGGTGTAATTCTTGGGACAGTGATTGGGATAGTTGGAGTTTCTGCGCTTAATAGTTTTCTTGGGGCAGAGATTTCTCCGATGGTTAATTTCCCATTGATTGGTGGCGCTTTGATTGGATGTTTTTTGATTGGCGCGGCTGCCGGAATTGTGCCGGCGATGAATGCTTCGAAACAAAATCCGGTGGAGGTTATTAGGGGGTAGAATGGTTATAAGTAAAGAGAGCGTGAAGTATTCGTTGAATAATATTAGGAAGAGTAAATCGCGGAGTGTGTTGACAGTTTTGTCGATTTTTGTTGGGATTACGACGATTTTTATTTTTATCAGTTTTGGGTGGGGGCTTTATAATTATATTGATGGTTTCACGTCGTCATCGTCGGCTGATAAACTTTTGATTTCGCCGAAGGGCGTTGGCGCGCCGGGTTTGGATACGACTTTTAAACTTTTAGATGATGATTTGAAAACTATTGGGGAAACCCCGGGAGTTTATGAGGCGACTGGTATGTATTCTGCTGTTGGCGAGATTATTCAGGGGACTTTTAAGAAATATGTTTTTGTTACGAGCTATGACCCGGATGTTCCTTTATTGGTGGAGTTTTCGAATCTTAAAATAAAAGGAGGACGCGGGCTTCGTGTTGGAGATTCTGGGAAAGTTGTTTTGGGTTATAATTATATGGTTAAGGATAAAATTTTTCCGAAGGCGTATTCGCTTAATGGGAAGATTGAAGTGCAAGGGCAGGAGCTTCGGATTGTTGGTTTTTATGAGGCCGTTGGGAATCCTCAGGACGATTCAAATATTTATATTACTAATGATTTTATGCCTGAGCTTTATCCTGAAAAGAATCTTTCTTATTCGATGATTGTGGCGAGAGTTGATAAAGAAAATATTGATGTCGTCGCTAATAGGGTTGAAGAAAAACTTCGTAGAGAAAGAGGTTTGGATAAAGGGAAAGAAGATTTTACTGTTCAATCTTTTGCCGATTTGCTTGCGTCGTTTTCTGGGGCATTGAATATCGTGATTGGCTTTATAATTTTGATTGCGTTGATTTCGGTTTTTGTTTCGGCGATAAATACTGCTAATACGATGATAACGTCGGTGCTTGAGAGGTTTAAAGAGATTGGGGTTTTGAAATCTATTGGTGCACGGAATTCTGAAATTTTTAAAATATTTTTATTTGAGTCTGGATTTTTAGGATTTGTTGCCGGGGTCATTGGAGTTTTAGTTGGCTGGGGATTGACTTCTTTGGGTGCGAATATTTTGGATAATTTGGGATGGGGTTTTTTGAGTCCGCATTATTCATGGGTTTTATTTACTGGTTGTATTTTGTTTGCGACGCTGACTGGTGCAATTTCAGGAGTTGTGCCGGCGTGGAGAGCGAGTAAGATTAATACTGTTGATGCGTTGCGCCATGAGTAGAATTATTTTTTCTTAGCTTTTGCTTTTTTCCGTCGTCGGTAAAACCAATAAATTATTCCGCCGATAATTGCAAAGTAAATTACGTATGTCCAAGTTGATGTTGTGCCTTGGTCGGCTTTTCGGTTTGTGAAGTATATTGAGTCGAAAGTTACGGTTTTTGTTATTGAACGTCGAATATTTACAGCGTCGGAATAAGTTAATTCCAATGTTATTTCGCCGTCAGACGGGATAGCTTCGAAGTCGGCTGTTGTGTATTCGTTTGAGTCAAGGTCGCCGACGATGACTTGGCTTGGGCCTTTGACTATTATGTTTTGTTGTTGTGGAATTTTTACCGTTAGTGCTTCGATGTTTGGGCTTTTGATATTTAGAATTTCTAATGTTAATTCGTTTGTGGAGTAGTCGTAATTTTTGATGTGTACTTCGAAATCTGTTCGGACGTCTTCGACTTCGAGGTCGAATGATTTTATTTGTGGTGCGTCTCCTTTGTTTTGTATTCTGACTTCGATTGGGTTTGCACCGTCGAGCGCGGCCGAATCAACTCGGACTTCGTATGGAATTAAAATACTTGATTCATAATCTCTGATATAATTTGTTTTGTCAAATTTTCTTAGGCCAAGTTCGCCTGGGTTGAATTTTATTGGGTAGTTTTCTAGGAGTGTGAATGATATGTCGTCGCAGTCCGCGCCGTTTATTCCTTCGATTTGGAAAACTAATTTTACATAATCGCCTGGGACTGCTGGATATGGGTTTTGATTTAATAGTGTCGTTGTTAGATCGCATGCTGCTGATGTTATTGTTAACGATAAAATTAGCAAAAATAACGTCATTTCTTTTTTCATGGTTATGATTGTCAAAGTTCATATTTAAGGTTTGTGATTATTGTGGACATGGGCTCTGTTGAAAATCTAATTGTTTATTAAATTAAGATTGCTGGCGATTGTTCGTAAATACATTTCTGCTTTTGCCGATTTGGCTGACTTTGTCAGAGTATATCCGCCGTACTTTCTTTTTAATATACTGAAACCCGTTTCTGCCAAACTCCGTCGATGATATTTTTCTTCCGAATAATTTTTCATCTGTTTCCGTCGATAGAATCCTTTTCTGACATTTTTTCTTGGCTTGATAAAAGTCTGGATATTTTTTTCAAAACATTTTTCGTGGACATTCTCGGAATCATAAGCTGTATCCGCGAAAAAGTTTTTGAAGTCGTGTATTTTGCCAAACAGCGACGGAAAAATTCGCTTTCTTGATTTGCACAACGCGGAATAACTCGGCACATAAAACCCGAGTTCGACGAGCAAAAACGAAACTCGCCTGAAAGATAATTTTGCTATTTGCATAAAAATCAAAGCAAAAAAATGTTCACTGAGTTTGTATTTCTTTGGACCAAAGTGGGAATATTCTCGGGAATTTAGTTGTTGTTTCAGCAATCGCTGAATTTTTATAAGCAGCTTGTTTTGTTTTTTCATGTTAATCACCTCAAGATTAACAATGTTCTTGGGTAAATTAATTTTTACCCTGGACTTTTTCAACAGAGCCTGCGGGCATGTAAAAATTTAAAAAGTATATTTGACGGTGGGATAACTGAGATGGTGAAAAAATGTATTTATTGTTCTATTAAGATTGCTGAGAATTCCGTTGTGGATATGTGCGAAAGTTGTATGTATCAAGTTTGGGGCGAAAAAATGACGAAGACGATTGTTGAAAACATGGAAAACGAAAGACGCAAGGGAAATTTGGACTTGGGAAATGTTGGCGAAATATTAAATGTCGAATAAATTGATAAAGATGACATCCTCCGCACCCTAAAGGTTTGCCCTTCGGGCAAATCGCCTTCGGCGAATGTGGTTTCCTATTGATTCCGCACATAATTTTGCACAACATCGAGCTGGACAAATCCGACGGTGGATGCAAATTTTTCCCGACTCCAAAGATGTCCTCGAGGATATCGAAGTCTCGTTTTTTCCTTATGCTTGAAAAACAATTTCGACGAATCGTCCTTCAAAATTTGCAAAACCCTCGACGCTGAAACACCAAATTTCACAAGAACAATGCAATGAACATGTTCCGGCTAAACATTGATTTCAATTATTTTTATTTCATTTCTCGACGCTGAACGCCGAATACAAGCTTCCAAAAGTTTCGCGTTCTCCGGCTTTCGAAACATTTTGTATCGATATTTTGTGCACCACTGAAGATGAAACATCAAAGTTCCGACGCTGTGCGCATAATGCTCATATTTATTTTTATAGCTCTCGCTAATTACAATTTGGTTTTCCATTTTTCTCCGGCGCGGAAGCGTCGTTTCGCGCAACCGCAAAGTTTATTTAGTTTTAGAAAGTTACAACTACAATTCTTGTTCAAAAGAGTAGAGTCAACTCTCTACTCTTTTTAAAACTTTTAGAAATAAATATTTATCAAAGATAACAAAAAGACTTGTTCTGCAAACCACGACCTGTTCGGCTCACCTCATCCTAAAGGATGAGGATTTCTCTTGAATTAAAAAAGAATTTGAGATGCCTTTTCCAGAAATTAAGGTTGAGGAATTTGGTTACATATCTCTTCTTTGGACATGTAATTGAGAAAGGTTTTTAAATGAGATTTTTGTTGAGTTGTCAGGATAGAAATGTCCGAGTGTTACAGCGAATGGTTCTGTAATTTTTAAGATGGCAAGATTGAGAAAATGTATTAGAGAGAATGGGAAATTGAAGCTTAGTAGGTACTTTAAAAATTTTAATGATATGGAGAGGGTTGGGGTTGTGATGGACCGTGGAAGCTTGATTTCATTCCCAAGAAGGTTGCGAGGGATGAGTGGAGAAATTATTGGAAGTCGTGGAGAGTCTAAATTAATTAAAATAAAGGATGGTAGTAAACTGAAGACTTTTATAATTCATCCTGTACATCTAAAGGGGTTGTAAATGGTAAATAAAATTAGGATTGTGAGGTTTAGATTATGGTTGTAAAAGAAGAAATTCCTATTACTTTGGCTGAAGTTGTAGCATTAGTTGGAAGTTCAGATAATGCCATTATTATTAAAAGATTTATAAAAGATTTTAATAAAATGAGGGTCGAAAAAGCGAAAGAGATGGGGAATGCATTAAAGGGGCTTGATTTGATTAAGCTTAAAAATGAGCATATTGTGAAAATTATTGATTTTATGCCTATGGATGCTGTTGAATTAAATAAAGTTCTTGTGGAAGTTTTATTAGACGGAGAAGAAGTAACTAAAATTTTAGAAGTTGTGAAAAACTTCAAATAGACGATGACCAAAGAAGAATATGCTATTGTCTTAGATTTTTTGCCTTATGGTTATCCATTAGACAAGAAGATGATGTCATTGGCACAAGCAATTGGGACAACGGGACTTACTCTTTTACAGTTAGTACCTCGGCGAGGAGAGCGATTTGAAGTTGGTGAAAAAGTTTATATTGGTGAGGGAAAACGAGATAAGGTACAATATATTCTTGGTAGATGCCCAAAAGAAAAGTTAACCGAAACTGCGAAAGTTCAATTGGAAAGTTTTATTGAAGGAGTTATTAAAAATGATGAAGAAAGGTTTGTAAAATTTTTTAACGAAGCGCAAGCTATAAATACTCGACTTCATCAATTTGAGTTACTTCCGGGGCTTGGTAAAAAACATACCAAAGCAATTCTCAAGGCTCGTAATGAAAAGATTTTTGAATCTTTTGATGATATTAAAAAACGGGTTTGTAATATGCCGTCGCCAGAGAAGGTTATTGAAAAGAGAATTATGGAGGAATTAACAGAAACGCAAAGGCATAATCTGTTTATATTTTAATGAAAGAAAACGAAAAGAAAAGAATTGAGAAGAAAGAACAGGATAATATTATGTTAGTTAGAGTATTGGGAAAAGATATTCGTGGAAATGTTAAATTGGATTCTGCCCTAACAAAAATTAAAGGAATTTCTTGGGCATTCTCAAATGCTATTTGTAAAATTTTAGGGGTGGATAAAAATAAAAGAATACAAGATTTTGATAAAAAAGAGTTGGAAAAAATTGAGGTATTTATAAAAAATCCCAATGTTTTAGGATTTTTGAAAAATCGACAGAAGGATTTTAATAGTGGAGAGGATTGGCATATTAGTGGCGCTGACTTAAAATTAAAGACAGAGTTTGATGTAAAAAGGTTAAGAAAAATTCGTTCTTATCGTGGAGCAAGACACTCCGTAGGGTTGCCCGTTAGGGGACAAAGGACTAAATCGCATTTTAGACGAAACAGAAAACCATCTGTTGCGAGTACTAAAAAAGGAAAAATAAAATGAAAAATAAAATTTTTGGAGGAATAGATTTCTATGGGAGATATCAAAAAGAAACATAGACTATTTAATCGGCCTAAAAAATTATTTGATAGTACGAGAATTGATGATGAGAATGTTTTAGTAAAAAGATATGGTCTAAAAAATAAGCGCGAGATTTGGAAGGCAAAAAGTGCGGTATCAAAAATGAGACGGCGGGCAAAAGATTTGATTGGCAAGAATACTGAGGGGCAACAGATATTTTTTGATAAATTAAATAAGATGGGTCTTAATGTTCGTAGTGTTGCTGATGTTTTAGCATTGACTGAAGAAAATTTATTTGAAAGAAGATTACAAACCTTTTTATTTAGAAAAAAAATGGCAAATACGGTAAAACAAGCGCGGCAATTAATTGTTCATAAAAATGTTTTAGTAGACGATAAAACTGTAAATATTCCTTCTTTTATTGTAACAAAGGGGTTTGAAGATAAAATCTTTGTTCGACCCGAACGAGAAAAACTAAAAAAGAAAGTAGATAACGAAACTAAGGAGGAAAATATTGATGGAAAAGAGTGAAGAAAATATTGGAATATTGAGTATTTACGCAAGTTTTAATAATACGATTGCGACGATTGGTGATTTGACGGGGAATACGATTGGTAGGGTCTCTGGAGGGCAAATCACTAAACACGATAGAATGAGAGCAAATCCGACGATTGCGATGTTTATTGCCAAAAGGATACAAGATATTTGTAGGGATTATAAAATTAAAGACTTATATGTAAAAATGAAGGGGCAAACGGGAGCAACAGGAATTGGGCCAGGGGCTCATGCGATTGTTAAAACTTTAACAAAAGAAGGATTTAGAATTTTGAGTATTACTGAAACTACTGCTGTTCCTCGAGGTGGACCGAAGAAAAAAGGTGGACGAAGGGGGAGAAGAGTATAAACTTATAAACTGGAATGGGGATAAAATAAAATGGAAATCATAAGGAAAGCGAATGAGGAAATGAGTTTTATTGGAATGGTGGATGTTAGTTTGGCGAATGCTATTCGAAGAAGCGTTGGTGAAATTCCAATTTTGGCAATTGATGAATGTGATATTTATAAAAATGATTCGGCGCTTTATGATGAGATTATTGCACATCGACTTGGACTCGTGAGTTTAAAAAATCAGAAAATGAGGGAAGGGCAATGTATTGAAATAAAAATGAAAGCCAGGGGAGTAGGTAATGGGACTGAAATTTTAGCTGGATTACTTGGTGATAATGTTGTTTATCCCGAAACTCCAGTTGTTTTACTTGGAGAAAAACAAGAAATTGAGTTGGTAGCAAGAGCTAGAGCCGGGAAGGGGAATAAGCACGCAAAATTTATGCCAGGCGTTATTTTTTATAAACATTTACCGAAAATTAAGATTTCGAGTGAAGGTGAAAAACATAGTGTCTTGGCTGAATTATATCCAAATGTTTTTGAAATATTTGGGAATAAATTAGGAATTAAAGATGTTGTGGCCCGTGATTTAGATAACGAGGATATGAAAAATTATCCAGGAATTAGTATCGAATTTGGAAGTGATTTGATTTTTACAATTGAATCATGGGGCCAGATTGAAGCTAGAGATATTTTTATTGAAGCATGTAAATCTTTGAAAGAAAATCTTTTAGATGTTTTAAAAAGGGTTAAATAAACTGTGAGGTAATGAGGAAATGCCGGAGCGGTCAAACGGGGCGCGTTAAGGGCGCGTTGGCTTATGCCTGCGGGGGTTCGAATCCTCCTTTCCTCATAGAGATTCGATTAAATAAAATGGAAAAGAAAACGAGTAAAACAAAAACTGAAAAAGGTAAACCTAGGGGTTTTATTCTTTCAATTTCGAAAAGTAGAATTGAGAAAAGAACGAAACAAAAAATGGATATTTCGTTAGTCGAAACTATAATCAAGTTGAAGAAAACAAATCCCATTGTAGCGAAGGAGTTGGCGCGGTCGAAACGTCGATGGCCTGCTGTGAATTTGAAAGATATTGATATGGTTAAGGGCGATGTCTTGGTTGTTGGGAAAGTTTTGTCGGCTGGGGATTTGAGTGGGGCGAAGAAGATTGTTGCGTGGGCTTTCAGCGAGAAGGCTTTGGACAAGATTAGGGACGTGAAGGGCGAGAGTATTTTGATTGTGGATGAAATTAAGAAGAATCCGGAATTAAATGGTTTGGATATTTTGAGATAATGGAGAAAATAGTTTATGATGGTGAGTGTTGTGTTTTTGGTAGGTTGGCGTCGGCTGTTGCCAAGGATTTGTTAAAAGGGAGTTTTGTTGATGTGATTAATTGTGAAGGGATTGTTGTTTCAGGGGACAAGAAGTTGTTTGTGAAGAAAATTTTAATGAAGAGAAAAATGGGAAGTGGTAGCTCATTGAAGGGGCCGAAGTATATTCGTCTATCTGATAGGTTGGTTAAGAGAATGATTCGTGGGATGTTGCCGTGGGATAGGGCGAAGGGACGTGAGGCGCTTAAGAGGTTGAGGTGTTATGTTGGTAATGGTGATTTGAGAGAAGGGGATTTAAAGGGTATTGTTAAATTAAATCATGAGAAACCGATGAAATCTTTTACTATAAATGAAGCGGTGGAGTTGTTGAGATGATTGATAAAATTGTTGTTTCAGGGAAGAGAAAAAGCGCGGTTGCTAAGGCGACGATTGAGGCTGGTGATGGGGTTGTGACTTTTAATAAGAGGCCGTTGAATTTTTTGACTGAATTGCAGAGGTTGGAAATTAGTGAGCCGTTGATTATTGCGAGGAATGTGCTTGGGGGTTTGAATTTTAATATTGCGCTGAATATTAAGGGTGGGGGGATTGCATGTCAGGTTGAGGCTGGGCGTTTGGCTATCGCGAAGTCAATTGTAAAATTTGTTGGAGATGATAATTTAAGAAATGCATTTTTGGCCTATGATAGAAATATGTTGATTGCCGATACTCGTCGGAAGGAAGTTTGTAAGCCTGGTGATTCTAAGGCGCGGGCGAATAGACAGACTAGTTTTAGGTAAGAAAATAAATTATTTTTTGTAACATAACTTTTATTTTTCAGAAATTAATTTCGCGAGAATTCCTAACCCTAATCCTATAAATAATCCTACGATTATCGCCTGGTCTGTTCCGAAATAAAACCCTACTCCTAGACCCAAAATAATTCCTGCCCATATAAATCCATTTTTTGATTTGGAGTTTTTATTTTTGTTTTTCATAATTAACTAAATGTTTTATGGTTTATAATGATTTTGTTTTCTTGGCTTGAGATAAGTTTTGAGTTTTCGTTGGACGGCGTAGAAAATTTCTGGGTTAATTATTGGCTGGTGGTTTCCTTTGTGGATTTTGCCGTCAAATTTGATTTCGCCGAGGTAGGTTCGGTTTGTTAGGATTTTTTTGAGGCCGTTGACTGAGAGTGAGAAATTTTTTGCAAGGGAATTGAGAGAGTATTTTTTGGCGAGGAATGTTTTGAATAATGAGTGAACGCGGACGGTGTCTTCATTTGGGATTAGATTTCCGTTAGCAACGTCATAACCAAGTGGTGACCTTGAAACCAACCTTCCGCTGTTTGCCATTTTTTGCATCCCTTGTTTTTGTTTCTGTCCAGGAGATTGATTAAATTTCCTGAATGTATCAAGTTTTTTCCAATCAATTTTTTCAGCGATATAATTTTGAAAATCTTGAATTTTTTCTGGTGCGAATATTGCACAGATTTTACATAACGGATTTCCGAAAATTATTTTTTCTTTTTGATCGATATAACCACATTTTTTACAGGTCATATAATTAAACATAGAGGGAATTTATAAAATATTGTAACCTCCTCTACGCTCTAGGGGGCGCGGCGTCCTTTCGATTTAAAATCAATAATGTAAATCCTGATCTCTACATACTCAAACACCGCATCAAAGTTTGCCCCGATTGAACAATAAAAATATCCTGCATTCTGAAAATGTCCTCGAGAATATCTCTTCCTCAAATTAGGGCACAACCTAAAAATCAAAAATGCCGATGAACCCTTGATAATCTGAAGCAATTTGGCGTCGGAAAAAGTCCGAGGACAATCGACAATCATGTGCACATGTTTACTTTGCACATTTAAAATCACAACTTCAATTTTATGTCTTGTACAAGTTTCCTCAACCGCCACCCCACAAAAGGTTTTTATTTTATCTTGTTTCATTACTTTGTAGTGATATTTGGTCGTGATTTGAATATGCTTGTAGTTGTTCCCTATGGAACTTCGATAACTTTTGTACCTTCTCACAGCCTCCGGCTCTGTCCAATGTTAATAAAAAATCAGAATTAAAATAAAAAAATATTTCAGTTGTTTTTGTCCAGTCTTGGAATTTTCAATTGTTTTCGTCAGATTGTAAACTATCATTGTCCACGCGAATTCCTTTTCTTTCATCAAATCTGTTTTTCTCCGAAGACAATTTAGAAATCTTTTTTTCAAACTTGCGTTGACAGCCTCGATAATATTTCGTTTTCCAAAGAAGTCAGGGAGTTCAAGGCATCTTTTTCTAAACCAGCCTTTCGGAAATTTTCTCAAACTTCGCTTATTTATTTTTCTGACTGGCGCGAAAAGTTTTCCACCTTTGTCGTAGACAAATCTATGTAATTCCTCACAATCGTAAGCTCCGTCGCATAAAATTGTAACATCTTGTAAATCATTCCTGCGACAAAATTGTTTGGCAGCGACGATATCGTGCTGATGTTTATTCACCAAACTGAAATCAATAATTTTCTTCGTCGCTGTGTCGACAAATAAATCTGCTTTCGCGTAAGGCATTTTTGTAAATCCAACTCTTTTTTCATAATGTCTACTTCGATGAAACGAATCAAAGCCTGTTCCGTCAATCGCAGTCAGCGTCGGAAATTTTGGTTTTAAAAAATTGAAAAGTTGCTTTATTGTTTTCATTTCAAAAAGTTTTATCCAGTTGTGAAGCGTACTCTTCGACGGTATTCTGACAAAACCTAACCACGAAATCCATTTTGATTCGCTCATCTCGACGACAAAATTTCTCAGTGATTTTCCGTTCCGTCGGAAAAGTATGATAAAAGAAATTCTTTGATAGTTTGTAAAATCTTTGTAACCGGTTTTATTAAAATGTAAAGGCAAGCCGGACGAATGGAAAAGTTTAATAAATTCCACTTGCATCGGATTATCGTACTGATTAATGAGTATGCTTTGAACCATTCTCTTTTTCAGTACACTCTCATTCAACTAATTTTCGGTTTTGATTTTGGAACTCTGGACAGAGCCACAGCCTCCGCTAAGTTTATTTAGTTCAATGGGCGAGACTATCGCCCATTGGATTATAAAAATATCTAGAACAAATAATTGTACAACAACGCAATTCATCCAAGCACTAAACTACTTGGATTTCTTGCTAAAAGTTTAAGATTGTTTCTTATATCAATAAATGGGTCCATGGTTGATTTGCATTTTATTTTGAAGATACTGGATGTTTAAAAAATTTAAAGGGTATGGATTAGTAAATATTTTTCAATAAAATTAGTAGTAATGATTTTTGTGTTTATTGTTTTGAAGTTTTTTTTGGGGGGGGAATGAGTGGTGCAAAGGGATGATTATTAAAAAATACCATTAAAGGAAAGTTAAAAGGTAATTAGTTATCTAATGTTTCTATCGGTGATTTTATTTTTTTAAGTTCTTCTATCGAGACATGAGTGTAAATTTGTGTTGTTGAAAGGCTTGAATGTCCAAGAAGTTTTTGTATTTTTCTGATATCAATGCCATTCTCAAGAAGATGTGTTGCAAAGCTGTGTCTTAATGTATGACAGTGGACGCCTCTTAAATGAGCGCGTTTTGCCGCTGATGATACTATTTTTTGTATATTCCTTATCGAAAGTTTTCCGTTTTGTCCCGTAAATAAATATTCTTTGTTTTTTTGTTTTTCGGTTTGATGTTGTAAATCTTCAGATAGAGAATCTGGGATATTAAAAATTCTGTCTTTATTCCCTTTGGCTTGCCTTATATAACCTATTTTTTCTAGGAAATTTAAATCTGAAATTTTTAAATTTATTAATTCTGAAACTCGAAACCCGCAAGCGTACATCAGATTTATCATAAGTTTTGATTTTTCAGTTTTAATTTCATTAATAAGTTTTTTTATTTCTCTTTTTGAAAGAGTTGTGGGAAGTTTATTTTCTTTTTTTGGGCGCTTAATGGTTTCTGTTATGTTATTGTGCAAAACTAAAGAGTATGCATATCTAATTGCAGAAAGAAAAAGGGTTATCGATGTTGCAGATTTATTAATTAGATTTTCCGTGATAAAAAATTTCACGTCTTCGGTTGTTATATGACTTGGTTGTTTTTTTGAAAAATTTATTAAATTTTGATTTGATTTTATGTAATTTTTTATTGTGTATTCTGAGTTTTTTGATATTTTTAATTCTATTTCTAATTTTTTTAAAAATTCATTTGTATCCATTCTTTTATATTCTTGGGGTGTTTATATTTTTTGGGATAACCTTTTGCGTTGTGCCCCAGAGACATATGTCGCTAGCAACTGAAAATTAGTTCCGTAGTGATTTTTAGTTTTTCTGATGGAAAAACTTGAAATCAGAAAAGAATTTTTCAAACTGAAAAATAAAGGTCATTCTTATTTACAATGTCGAAAAATTTTGAAAACCCAATTTAATTTTGAAGCAACAAAGAGGACTTTGATTAGATGGAATCAAAAACTGATGGGAACAGAGTGGAATTTACTTAATAAATCAAGAAAACCAAAAACAATTCATTACAAAACTACTGACGATATAAAACAAAAAATTATTTCAATAAGAGACAAAACCAACTGGGGGAAAAACGGAATCTCCGATGAAATCGGAATTGGGTAAACTTCAATAAACAAAATTTCGGGATTTTAAAATTTGACAAATCCATCAAGACGGAAAAAAGTTCGCGTAAAATATATTCAGTTTGAACGAGAATATTCGAATTCGCTTTGACAAATCGACCATAACGACCAGAAAGTGAAGAACAAATGGCTTCTTTCAATTATTAACGACCATTCCCGTTTTGGTGTTGGGCTTTTCGCAGTGAATAATGTTACAACTTCTGTCGTAACGAAACTTCTCGATGATTACATTGAGAAGTACGGGAAACCCGAACAAATATTTTCTAACAATGGTTCTGCTTACGGGCCAAAAAGTAAACATTCGGAATTTTACAGATGGTGTCGTTGTCGAGGAATTCAGTATATTTGAAGTTCTGTCCACAGTCCGACAACTTGCGGGAAAATAGAAAGATCACTTCAGACAATTCAGAAAGAACTCAAATTTTCTGATAACAATCTCGAACTTTTCAGAATGAGATATAACTATTTCAGACGACACGCGAGTTCAAATAAAAGACGCCTACGCAGATTTATTTAGTATAGGACATATATCCGTGGGGGGGGGGTAGGATAAACTTTTGTATAGGGTATTATGTGTCTGGATTAATAAAAAACATTTTAGGTATTCCTGTATTTGTTATGGAAAGAAATGCAGTATTTCTTTTGAATAAATTGAAAAAACTTATTTATTATGATAATTATTATGATATCCCCTATACTCTTTAGGGCACGGCGTCTTTTTGATTTAATATTTTCAGAATATCTCCTCATCTTCTAAAAGACATTTGGTAACTTTTTTTCAATATCTGGTAAAAATATACCCGAAGTCTCATCCTTATTTGGTTTAAAATGATAAAAAGATCTTAACAATCGATGGATTTCAGAAATCTTTTGGTTTTTCTACCTAATTTATTTGTATTTTTTATAATTTTTCACCTTAATGAAAACTTATATTTTCAGAATCATGTAAGAGTTAAGTAATCTCCCCTGAGGTTTTTTCAATAAAAATTGTAGCAGCCCTGCCTTTATAGAGGTTATTTTAGTAAAGATTACTAACTAATTTTCGTTTAACCGAATATCTATTTATTGATCTGTTTATTTAAAATTTTTTATAATTTATCATTGCTAATATCTTTTTCTGTAAATATTATTTGAGTATATTCTTGGTTAAATTTTTATTCATACTTTTTTAAAAAATAGTGACTATTAACTCTCACTTTTTAGTTTAAATTTTAATAAGTTTTTGTTATTTTAATGATAATTTAATTTTGGATATTTTATATCATATTTTATTAAAAATCTATTAGAATGGCTTATATTCATTGTAGGATTATTTAATTTTGTGTACCATAAGGGGTGTAGAAAAAAGATTTTTCATCAATTGGAACGCTAAATCCCTTTTGCTTAAGAATCTGGAAGATTTCATTACGAAAATTAAGATTATGAATCATTCTATGGTGCGTGGGGCAAAGACCAATGAGATTTTTTAGAGAATTGTTTTTATTATTAAAGTCTATGCGGTGAATATCAATAATTTTATCAAAACCGCAAATTGCGCATTGTTTTATGACTTTTCTAAAGGTTTTGAGATCGACGTTATTTTTTTTGCGTTGAGTATATGCCTTGTTTTTATCAAGATGGAAAACATAATTATAGCAACCGGCACAAAGATTTTTTGCGTGAATATTAATTTTTCGTTTGCATCGTTTGCATATAGCAAGCTTTGGTTGCCATTTGATTTTTTTATAACAAGCGTAACAAAGATTTTTTGCGTGGTGTTCTTTTTCTTGATTACAGTTGATACATTTTCTTATCATAATAAAAAATAGCGTTCGTACATTAAAAACTTTATGCAAACAGTCTATTTTCGTTCGTTTTTAAATATAAGAACGTCGTATAATGTATATTATGCGAACTTGTGGTTGTAAATAATATTTTTGTATGAGTTTTGTTTTTTGTAAAAAATAACTGGGTGTTCATAAATTGATACTGTTCTATTTTTTATTGAGAAAATTATTAATTCTTTAAGGGTGTGTTTTTGTGTTTTTGTGTTTTTGTGTTTTTGTGTTTTTGTGTTTTTGTGTTTTTGTGTTTTTGTGTTTTTGTGTTTTTGTGTTTTTGTGTTTTTGTGTTTTTGTGGATTCGGAGTTTTTGTGGATTGTGGCTTATTAAATTTTGTCTTTGCCTGTTTATTGTGCACTAAGGTTTAGTTAGTGCAAAGTATAAAAAATAAAAATAAAATCGATTGAGTTTAATTGTTGAAAATTGCTAGAATTAAACTCAAAATTGCGCCGATCACAACTACCCATCCGGCTATTTGTGTTATGATTAATGGGATTATCGGGCTTGTAGCCGCTGCGCCAATAAACAATAAGCCATATGCCATCATTGAGCCAACCGTTAGAGACACGAGAATTCCAACTATCCATGTTAATACTCCAATTAAATTACCTTCTTTCATTTTTACCTCCTTTAAAATTTTTTTCTTTTTCTTGTGATTAAGTGGAAAAACCACATTGTCACAATAAATGATATGAAAAGTATTATTGTTTTTGCGCCGATAAGTGATGTCGTGTAACCAAAATATTCTTTAATTAGATTTGCATTGTTAGTTATATTTGAATTTAGTGAACATAATATCCATTTGTAAATTGGGCTGGGTACTCTTGGTGCAATTCTACATGGAACAATTGGTATAGACATTGATATTATTAATATTACTATGGAAACGATTCCTGAGTATATCAACTTTTTTTTGAATTGCATATTTTTTGTGTAGTTTTTGAGGTTTATAATTGTTTTGGCAATAAATATTTGGATTTTTAAACGTGTTTAAACAGTATTGTGTATTATTGGTATTTGTGATACTTTATATTTTGTTATAAAATATTATTTGTATTATATATGGTATTTTTAGATATACTTGGTTTTTGTCGAATATAAAAGTTGGTGTTTGGAAACTAAACGGGTTTGTATTCTTGTTATTAAAAATGATTTTTTATTAAAAATAATTGTTGTTTGTTGTTTGAACAACACGAAAGATTTATAAAGAAACTTATTTAAATTATTATAAGATGTTTGGTTTGTTTGAACATAAAAAAAGGATTGATAAGTTAAAACTTGAGGTCCAAGATTCTTTTAATTATGTTAAAAAGGATTTTAATAAAGTAGGTAAATGGATTTGTCATCTCGACGATAAACATAGACTTCATGTGAATGAGATTAGTGGAATAAAAAATCAACTTTTAGATATTCAAAATGATTTAATAGAGATAAAAGATTGTATTTCTTTTTTTTGTCCGCAATTACCTGTGGGGTTATATAAACAATCTCAAACAGATGGGATAAAACAAACAATAGCAAAACCAATTCAAACATCCATTCAAACTCCTGTCCAAACATGTATTTTAAATAATTTTACAGTAATGGAAAGAGCTCTTATTTGGGCTTTATTAAATTCGGAAATGAAATTAAGCTATGAAGACTTAGCTACATTACTTGGGAAAGATAAAAGTACCATAAGGGGTCAAATTAATATAATAAGACAAAAAAACAATGGACTTATAATGGAGATTTGCGAAATAAATGGAAAAAAGCGTGTATATATTCCAAATGACATCAAATCTATAATAATGAAGGGTATAAAAGTTAAAATAAATAAGAAAAAATCGAAAAGTGAGAATTAAAAATATATTTTTATTCAAAAAAGGGGTTTTTTTGAGGACAACCATAGAAAGTGAAGGTAATTATTGGAGATGAATAACTCGCCTAAATATGATAGATTTGGGGTTATGATTTATTGGGAAAGTGGGAAATATAAATAATCGTTTAAACGAATAATTATTTGATTGCCAAAAGTTGGTATATTATAAATCCCTAAGGTTTTGAATTGTGGCTAAAGTGGCTATTTTTCTAAGATCTTGAGAAATTTTTAGGAGCACTATCTTATTATTTTGTTTTACTTTTTCAATTGGAATACCCTTTTTTATAAGTTTATTAATGTAATCACGTATAGATGATTCACTGAGATTAACTTGATTTGCTAGGATATGGTAGGTAATTTCTGTATTTTCTTGTTCCTCAATGTTATATAATATACTAAAGACCAGCATTTCTTGAGGAGTTAGGCGTTTAAATTTAAGTCTTATTTCTGTTTTTATGTCGTCAAGTGATTCTATTATGTTTTTTGCTTTTCTAAACTCTGAAATATGTGTATTTTGGCTTATTTGCCATGTTGGTTGGTTGGTTTGTTGGTTTATTGGTTGGTTTGTTGAAACCCCATTATTTCCTATGGAATTATTTATATTTTGATTATATGGGCCCCGTACTGCCAAATTGTGTGTTGGGTTTGTCTGTATTTGTGTCTGGTTGTTTGTTTGTTGGATTCCTTTTACTGGATCATGTGTTGGATTTGTTTGTATTTGTATTATTTGAATTTTTAACTGTGAAATTTCATTTTTTAAAATTTTTATATCTTCTTTTATTTTAAGAAATGCTTCTTTCAGTGGATCCATGTTAAATTTATAATATATTTGTTTTTATTTTTAATTGTTATGTAAAATATGTTTTATTTTATTATTGGTGTTGTTTATAAATTTTGTGTGTTTTATTTGATATGCGCCACCTTTCTCTGTGGGAATATTGTATTCCTTTCGGGTTTTTTGTTATTTTTATAATTAATTCTTTTTTTTCAAGATTTTTTAATATTTTTTTTATAAACTCTTCGTCCCTGGCCATTTCTTTTGCTATTTCTGATGTAAAAATTTGTTTAGGAAATATTAAAAAAAGGTATGATAATATTTGTTCTGATATTTTTTCTATTTTTTGCTGAGATATTCTTGGCATTTTTAAATCTTTATTATTAAATTTTATTTTTATTTACGCCCACACCCCGAATCGAACGGGGATACCCAAGGGGTCGCGGGTTCGAGCCGCGTGCAATACCATTATGCGATGTGGGCATATAATTATAAGAAAAATTCTTTTATTAATTGTTTGTTTTCCCTTAAAAATTGACCATTGGAAATTTTATATGTATTGGTAATCCGAGCTCTTCTTCAATCTCAAATGCTCTTATTGAAGCTTTTTGTATTATTAAATTAGTTATCATAATATTTTCTTGTGTGTTAAAATTTTTTTCTTCCTGTGATTTAATAATGTTTTTTATTGTTTTATTATTTAATGCTAAAAAAATAATCCCTTCAATTGATATCTTCCCTAAATTTAAATAATCTATATTAAATATATATTCTATTTTTATAGCTTGTTTTGATTCTTTAATTTTTTCTATTTTTTTTACTTTAATACTTGTTTTTACTTCTATTTTTCCGTCGAATTCTGAGTTTCTTTCTGCATTTATTTTTGTTATTCTTGAATTAATAAGTTTTATTTCTGTCATTTTAATTTTTAATAAAGGTAGTTTATAAATTTTATTATAAAAGATCTTCTTCTGATACTACAATAAAATCTCCTACTGCTATAACGGAATTATATGGAATTAATGCCTCTTTTTCTTTTGTTCTTTCAAGTGATAAATTCATGGTATATGTTGTTAAATCTCGTAAAATAATATATATTAATTCTCCTGTTCTTGCTTCGAATGTTATGTCTTTTACTATACCTAATTTTTTACCTTCTTTTGTGACAACTTGTTTATATAAAAGTGATTTAAATGGTTTTTTATCCATATTTTATTTAAATATAAATTGTTTATAAACTTTTCTTTTGATTTTTATTTATTATAAATAATAAAGAATTTATTTAACATACCCTTTAGTTTCTTGTGGAAAAGTTTTTAAATTTTTTTAAAAAATTTAGGTTTTAATTTTAGAATTTGTATTTATAAATATATAATATAATATAATATATATTTTATTTTATTATATATTATAACACATATTTTTATTTATTTTTTTGGAGATGAAATAATGGTGTGTGTTAAAATATATTTATAAAAATATAATTGTTTTGTTAAAGTTTTTGGTTTATTGGATAGGAAATAGAGGTATTACGAATATATTTCTGGTATATAAAGATTTAAATAGTTTTAATTTTAGGTAATAAAATGGGTGTTGAATTGGGTAAAATTTTTGAATCTGCTTTAAATAATAGTTTATTTAGGAATAAAGGTGTTTTACAAGTTCGCTATACTCCAGAATCTATTCCACATAGGGATAACCAAATCAAATCGATTGCCGCTATTTTAGCTTCTACGTTAAGGGGCGAGAGACCTAGTAATTTGTTTGTTTATGGGAAAACAGGAACGGGGAAAACATTATCTGTTCAATATGTTAGAGATCAATTAATTAAGAAAGCTGAGACATTGGGAGTTGAGGTTAGGTTTGAGTATTTGAATTGTAAATTAAAGAAAGTTGCTGATACTGAATATAGGATTTTGGCGGCGTTAATTAGTCAGCTTGGTGGAGAGGTTCCAACGACGGGATTACCAACAGATAAGGTTTGGTCTAAGTTTATAGAATTGGTTGATAAAAAAAAGCAGCTTATTGTTTTTATTTTTGATGAGATTGATCATGCGGTTAAGAAAATGAGTGATGGATTTTTGTATTCTTTGACGAGATTAAACCAAGAGTTGGATTTGGCTCAGATTTCGTTGATAGGGATTTCTAATGAAGTGACCTTTTTAGAAAATATTGATCCGAGGGTGAGATCTAGTTTAGGAGAAGAGGAGTTTGTTTTTCATCCTTATAATGCCATTCAGTTACAAGATATTTTAAAGGGACGTTGTTTGGAGGCATTTAAAGATGGAGTTGTTGTAGATGGGGTTGTGGCTAAGTGTGCGGCTTATGCAGCGAGAGAACATGGCGATGCAAGGAGGGCTTTAGATTTATTGAGAATTGCTGGAGAGTTGAGCGAAAGAGACGGGAAGAAGAAGATAGAAGAAGAGTATATAGATTTGGCGAATTTAAAAATAGAGAGAGATAAAATTTTGGATATTGTAGAGGGAGAGCCGAAGCAATTTCAGTTAGTGTTGTTTTCGATTATAAGGTTGGCAAGAGACAAGAGAATGGATAAATTTTTTACAGGAGATGTTTATAATTATTATCAGGATATTTGTGCTCGAGTGAAAGCAGATGTATTGACACAGAGAAGGATTTCTGATATTTTGGCTGAGATAGATATGCTGGGTTTGATAAACGCTAAGGTTGTTTCTAAGGGGCGGCATGGTAGGACGCGCGAGATTAAATTATCTATTCCTAATAATTTATATGACAAAGTTGAAGCAATACTTGTGGATTCACTTGGGCTTTAATTGAGGCAATTCCCATTGGAATGTAGTTCCTTAATTTTAAGATGGTAGAGATATTGAAATTATTTATGAGTAAGGGATTTTTTGTAGATAGGGAAGTTTTGAGTTTTTTTTCTAGTTGGAAAAAAGAGGAAGTGGAGAAGGTTATTAAGATATTGGTTGATGAGGGGGTTAAGGAGAGGATAGTTACAAAAGGAGTTATTAGTAAATATATTGATAAATTTAAGGAGAATGATTTAGTATTAGATTTAAGGATTTTATCATCTGTAAAGTTTTTATATAGGAGGATGGTAGTTGGGGATTTTGTTCGGCATTTTTGTTCGAGGTATGAGATATTAAAGAATGTTTTAATGAGAAAAAGAGAAGAGTTGAGTTCGATTCGTAAAATTAGTGGGGGGCGAGGGTTTTATAATATTATTGGGATGGTTGCTGAGAAAAGAATAACTAAAAATAAAAACTTGTTAATAGAGGTTGAAGATTTGAGTGGGAGGGTTGTTGTTTTGGTAAATAATGATAAAAAGGATTTATTTGAAAGTGCGATGAGTTTAATGTTAGACGATGTTGTTGTGTTTCGGGTTTCTGGTTCTGGTGAGATGTTGTTTGTTAATGATATTGTTTTTCCAGAAGTTGGTTTAGATGTGGAAAAGATTGGGGATATTGACGAGTATGTGGCGTTTAGTGGGGATTTCCACATTGGTTCGAAGAATTTTTTAGAGAGTAATGTTTTGAGGTTTGTAAATTGGTTAAATGGTGGGGTTGGAAATGAGAGGCAAAAGCAAATTGCGCGGAAAGTTAAGTGTTTGATTTTAGTTGGAGATATGGTAGACGGAGTTGGGGTTTATTCAGGGCAGGAGAGTTGGTTGAATATTAAAGATATTAAGGGACAGTATAAAAAATTGGGGGAGATTTTGGGTAAGATTAGGAAGGATGTTAAGATAATTATGTGCGCGGGGCAGCACGACGCTGTTTGGGTTGGTGAACCGCAAAAAACAGTTTCGGAAAAGTGGGCGGGGGATTTATATAAAATAGAAAATTTAAAATTGGTTTCTAATCCGACGATGGTTGATTTTAATGGATTTAAAATTTTGATGTATCATGGGGCGAGTATTAATAGGTTTATTGATGAGATGGGTGGTCTTAGGGTTGAGTTTGGGCATAAGTCGCCGACGAGGGTTGTGAGGGAAATGTTAAAGCGCGGGCATTTGGCGCCGATGCATGGGTTGATGGATTATGTTCCATGTGAAGTTGACCCGATGGTTATTGATGTTGCGCCGGATATTGTCGCGACGGGCGATCAGCATAGGGCAGAAGTTGATTGTTATAATAATATTTTAATGGTTGCGAGTTCGTGTTGGCAATCGGTTACGCCATTTGAAGAGAAAATTGGAAATGTGCCGGAACCGTGTAGGGTTCCGTTGTTTAATTTGAAAACGCGCGAGATTAAAATTTTGGATTTTAGCGATGAGGATATTAAGTGGGAGAGTGGTGATGATTTGGTTTGTAAATTGGAGGCGGGGGATGTATAAATGGAGGGTTGAGGAGTATTTTGAAAAATTAATGGGTGATGTTAATTTAATTTATGATGTTGCGAGGAGGGCGAGGGAGTTGGGACTGGACCCAGTTGATGAAGTTGAGGTTTTTTTGGCAACAACAATGACAGAAAAGGCGGTTGGGTTGATTTGTATTGTTTATCCAGATTTGCCGGTTGAAAAAATTATAGGAAGAATGAATGAGTTAGAGAGAGAGTATGGGCAGTTGGATGCGATGGTTAGTTTTGTAATTGCTCGTGAGATTGCAGAGGAGAGATTTTGTAAGTTTAGGGACAAGGTGGAAGCAATTGATGCTGGGATTCGGGTTGGGTTTGCTTATATGACTTTGGGAGTTGTATCGTCGCCAATTGAGGGTTATACTGGTTTGAGATTGGGTAAAACTAAAAATGGAAAGGATTATTTTATTGCGAGTTTTAGTGGGCCGATTCGTTCGGCTGGGACAACCGCGACTTGTATTGTTTTGATGTTGATTGATTATTTGAGGGAGAGTTTTGGTTATGCGAAGTATGATGCGAGTGAGGACGAGATTAAGAGATATATGATTGAGAATAAAGATTATCACGAGAGGGTTGCGAATTTGGCGTATTTGCCTACAGATGAGGAAATGGAATTTTTGGCGGCGCGGTTGCCGATTCAGATTGATGGGGAGCCGACTTCTCAGAAGGAAGTTTCGAATTATAAAGATTTGGCGAGGGTTGGGACAAATTATATTCGGGGTGGAATGTGTTTGATTTTTTCTGAGGGGTTGGCGCAGAAGGCAGAAAAGGCGTTGGGTCGGTTGAGGTCTTGTAAAAAAAATGGTTTGAAGTGCAATGGGTTTGATTGGCTTGAGGACTATGTTGGGTTGCATAAAAAAAGAGAGAGTGGGAGTGAGAAGGGCGAGGCGACTTATATCAAAGATTTGGTTGCGGGGCGTCCCGTTTATGGTTATCCGTCGAGGAGTGGTGGATTTAGGTTGAGGTATGGTCGTGGCAGAACTTCGGGGTTTAGTGCGGTTTCGGTCCATCCAGCGACGATGGGAATTACGAATGGGTTTTTATCGCACGGGACGCAGTTGAAAATTGAGAGGCCGACGAAGGGATGTATTATTACTTCGTGTGATTCGATTGATGGGCCGATTATAAAGATGAAAAATGGGAGTGTTAGGCATGTTTGGGATTACGAAGATGCTCAGAGGATTTACAAAGATGTGGAGGAGATTATTTATCTTGGGGATATGTTGTTCCCAGTTGGGGATGTGATTGATAGGAATTTTGATTTATTGAAGCCGGGTTATGTTGAAGAGTGGTGGCGAGCGGGGCTTGAGGAATTAGGGATTTGGGATTTGGGATTAGGCGATGTTGGGTTAAAGGATGTTGTTGAGATTAGTAGAGAGTATGGCGTGCCATTGCACCCTAATTATATTTTTTATTGGAGTCAAATTAGCGTCGATGATTTTTTGGCGTTGGTTGATTGGTTGAATAAATCTGTTTGGCTGGGCGGGAAATTGGTTTTGCCTTTTGATGATGAATTTAGAATTGGTAAAAGGGCTTTGGAAATTTTGGGGGTCGAGCATGAGGTTATTATGAAAGATGTGGTTATTAATGAAGATGCTCGGGCGTTTTTGATTAATCTTGGTGTTGATGAGGTGGCGGAGAACGAGAGATTGAACTTGAAGCTTGGAGATATTGGAGGGGGAGAGGTTTTGACGATTGTTAATGAATTGTGTGAGTTTGAGGTGAAGGATAAAGCGGGGACTTTTATTGGTGCGAGGATGGGAAGGCCGGAGAAGGCGAAGTTGAGGGACATAGGCGGGAGTCCAAATGTGTTGTTTCCAATTGGTGAGCAAGGTGGTCGATTAAAGAGTGTGCAAAGTGCGGTTGATATTGGTTTTGTCGACGCTGATTTTGCGATACATAAGTGCGATTGTGGGAATATGGGAATTTATTCGATTTGTGAAAAATGTGGGGGCAAATCTAAAAGGGGGTTTTATTGTCGTGGGTGTCGCGAAGAGAAAGATGATTTTTGTAATTTGCATGAAAATTGTTTTGGGTTTTCTAAGAGAAGGATTGATGTTAAAAGTTATTTTGAGGAGGCGATGAAAAGATTGGGGCTTGAGTTATATGAAGTGCCGCCGTTAATTAAGGGGGTTTATGCGATGGGGAACAAAGAGAAAGATGTTGAGAATTTGGGGAAGGGGATTTTGAGGGCGAAGTTTGGTTTGTCTGTGAATAAAGATGGGACGATTAGGTACGATGGGACGGAAATTCCGTTGACGCATTTTAAGCCGAAGGAAATTGGGACGAGTGTTGGGAAATTGAAAGAGATGGGTTATGATAAGGATGTTTGTGGTGGGGATTTGATTGATGATAATCAGATTTTGGAACTGAGACCGCATGATATTGTTTTGCCGAATTGTTCCGAAATGAGCGAGAGAGGGGATGAGGTTTTTTTTAATGTTGCGAATTTTGTCGACGAGGAATTGAGTAGGTTTTATGGGTTGAAGAAATTTTACAATTTGAAAACGAAAGATGATTTGGTTGGACAGTTGGTTGTTTGTATGGCACCGCATAATTGTGCGGGGGTTATTGGAAGGGTCATTGGGTTTTGCGGGATGCAAGGTGTGGTCGCTTCGCCGTATATGCACGCGGCGATGAGGCGAGATTGCGACGGGGATGAGGCGGCGGTGATGTTGTTGATGGACGTGTTGTTGAATTTTTCAAGGAAATTTTTGCCGGGGCATCGTGGGGGGAATCAGGATGCGCCGTTGGTTTTGAATGCGAGGATTAGGGCGGGTGAGGTTGATGACCAGATTTTGTCTTTGGAAACTTGCGGGGCTTATCATTTGGAATTTTATGAAAAAGCCGAGAGGGGTTTGCATTCGAGAGAGTGTGACGTTGAGTTGGTTAAGGATAGGCTTATGGGGAAAGGGGATTCGGGATTCGGGATTCGGGATTCGGAGGAATTGTTGGAGCCGTTTGTCGGGGCGGGGTTTAGTCATGATACGAGTGATATTAATCTGGGGAATTTGAATGGGATTTACAAAAGTTTGCCGACGATGAAGGACAAGGTTGCGGCGGAGATGGAGTTGGTTGGGAAGATTCGGGCGGTTGATAAGGATGATGTTGCGAGGTTGATTTTGGAGAGGCATTTTATTCGGGATATTGGTGGGAATTTGAGGAAATTTTTTAGGCAGGAATTTAGGTGTGTGGGGTGCGGGGAGAAGTTTCGTCGGCCGCCGTTGGCTGGGGTTTGTCATAAGTGTAAGGGAAAGATTATTTTTACGATTTCGGAGGGTTCGATTAAAAAGTATTTGCCGATGGCGAGGGAGTTGGTTAGGAATTACAATATTCCGTCGTATACGAGAGAAGTTTTTGAGTTGTTGGAAGAATATATCGAGGGGATTTTTGGGAAGGAGGAATTAGTAAAAGGACCACAATAATAATTTTAAAGGTTGGAATGTTTTTTTTGTGATGGGGTTTTGTCATTTGCATTTACATACGGAGTATTCGTTGTTGGACGGGGCGACGAAGATTGAGGAATTGTTTGGGAGAATTAAGGAGTTGGGGCAGGATGCGGTCGCGATTACTGAGCATGGGAATATGGGAGCGGTGATTAAGAAATATGATTTGGCGAAGAAGGCGGGGATTAAGTTGATTTTTGGGTTTGAGGCGTATATTACCGACGATATGAGGGCGAGAGACAAGAATGTTAAGAATTATCATTTGAATTTGTTGGCGAAGGATTTTGAGGGGTATAAGAATTTGATTAGGTTGGTTTCGATTGCGAATGGCGAGGGGTTTTATTATCGTCCTCGTTTGGATAAGGCGACGTTGAGAAAATATTCGAAGGGTTTGATTTGCATGAGCGCGTGTATTGCGAATGATGTGGCGCAGGCGGTTATCGACGGGAAAGAGGATTTGGCGAGGAAGTTGATTGGGGAGTATGTTGATATTTTTGGAAGGGAGAATTTTTATTTGGAGGCGCAGAATCATGGGATTGCTGAGGAGGGAGTTGTTAGGAATTTTTATAAAAAGATTTCTAGTGAGATGGGGATTGGAGTTGTGGCGACGGTGGATTCGCATTTTTTGAAAGAGGATGATGCTTATGCGCATGAGGTTATGCTTGCCGTTGGGACTAATGGGAATATGGATGATGAAAAAAGATTTAAGTTTGATGGGGCGGGATATTGGGTGAAGAGCGAGGAGGAAGTTAGAAAAGATTTTTTTGAGAATCCTGAGTGGGTTGATTTGTCGACGGAGATTGCTGATAGGTGTAATGTTGAGTTGGAAATGGGGACGACGATTTTTCCGCATTTCGAGTCGCCTGGTGGAATGAGTCATAAAGATTATTTGTATAAACTTTGTCGCGAGGGAATTGATGGGATTTATGGTGGGCAGGAAAATTATGGCGAGGCGATTGCGCGGATGGAGTATGAGTTGGGTGTGATTGAGAGGATGGGATTTGAAGCGTATTTTCTTATCGTCGCTGATTTCATTCGGGAGGCGAAAAAGTTTTGTCAGGTTGGGCCGGGCCGGGGTTCGGGTGCGGGGTCGATTGTTGCATATTCGCTTGGGATTACGCAATTGGACCCACTAAAATTAGGGTTGTTGTTTGAGAGATTTTTGAATCCCGATAGAATTTCGTTGCCGGATTTTGATGTTGATTTTGGGGACAAAGATATTGTGTTGGATTATGTTCGACGGAAGTATGGGAAGGAGAAGGTGGCGATGATTGGGACTTTTGGGACGATGTCGGCGAAGGCGGTTTTGAAAGATGTGATGCGGGTTTTTCGGATTCCGTTTGAAGAGGCAAATGCGATTACGAAGTTGGTTGGTGAGAAGACGATTCAGGCGAGTTTAGACAATGAGAGAGATGGGAGGTTGACGGTCGAGGCGGAGAAGTTGAGGGAATTTAGGAGGAAGCACGAGAAATTGTTTGATGTCGCGATGAGGTTGGAAGGTTGTGTTCGACATAAGGGAGTGCATGCTTGTGGGGTTGTTTGGGGAAGGGGCGCGATTGATGAGTATATTCCGACGTATGTGAGAGATGGTGATGTGGTTACGCAGGTTGAGGGGCCAGATATTGAAAGATATGGTTTGGTGAAATTTGATATGTTGGGTTTGGAAACGTTGAATGTGATTAAGAAAGTTTTGGATATGATTGGAAAAAATAGTGAGTGGCTGGAGAATATTCCGCTTGACGACGACGGAGTTTATGAGATGTTGCGGAAAGCGAAGAGTATTGGGGTTTTTCAAATTGAAAGCGAGGGGATGAGGAAGACGTTGAAAATGATTCAGCCGACTTGCTTTGATGATATTATTGCGATTGTCGCGCTGTATCGTCCGGGTCCGATGCAGTATTTGGAAACGTATGCTAATCGTAAGCATGGACGAGATGTTGCTGTTTATCCTCATAGGAACGCGGAGAATGTTTTGGCGTCGACGTATGGGATAATGGTTTATCAGGAACAGGTGATGCAGTTGTCGAGGGATTTGGCTGGGTTTTCTGCTGGGGATTCGGATGTTTTGAGGAAGGCGATTGGGAAGAAGAAGATTGATTTAATGGAGAAGATGGAGAAGCAATTCAAGGAGGGATGTATAGAACATTCTGAGATGAAGCGCGAGGATGTGGATAAGTTGTGGGAGGATATTGTTAAGTTTGCGGCGTATTCTTTTAATAAGTCGCACGCGGCGGCTTATGCTTTGATAAGTTATAGGACGGCGTATTTGAAGAGATATTATCCGGTTGAGTTTTATGCGGCGACGATTTCTTCTTCGGTTGGTGACCCGGACAAGTTGGCATTTTATTTGACGGCGGCGAGGGATGAGGGGATATTAATTCTTCATCCTAATATCAACACCTCTGGTGTTGATTTTTCAGTTGAAGAATTGGATGGCTCTGCTTCGCAAGAGGGCTCGTCGACTTTGTCGACGGAGGGCTCATCGCTTTGCGATGGAGGTTTGGGTAACGAAAGGGTTATTCGTGTTGGGTTGTCGGGGATTAAGAATGTTGGCGGTGAGGCGTTGGCGAGAATTATGGCAGGGCGACCGTATTCTTCTTATCAGGATTTTGTGAACAGGGTTGATTTGTCGAAGGTGAACAAGAGAGTTTGTCATAATTTAATTTCGGTCGGGTGTTTCGATGAGTTGGGAATTAATCGGGCGAGTTTGTTGAAAGTTTATGATAGGGTTGGGAAGGATGTTAGTTCGGTGGAGAAGCAGATGACTTTGTTTGGTGGCGTCGCGAAGAAGGTTGAGTATCCGAGTTTGCCACAGATGGCGTTGAAAGATATGCTGGCGTTGGAGTCGGAGCTTTTGGGGGTTTGTGTTTCGGGGCATCCGGTTGATGCTTATGTTGAGTCGAGAGATGGTGGCTATAGTTCGTTTGATAGTTTGAAGGATGAGATGGAGACAGAGGTTTTTGGTTTGGTGAAGAGGTTTAGCCAGATTGTTACGAAGAGCGGAGAGGATATGGCGTTCATGGATATTGTTAATAAGAGTGGAGAGTTGAAGGTGACGATTTTTCCGAGGGATTTTTCGGAATGTATTGGTGGCAGAATAGTGAAGGAGGGGGATGGTGTTAGGGTTGCGGGGAAGTTTAAAGAGAGTGAGGAGTTTGGGAATGCGTTTATTGCGAAGAGTGTTTTGGTTTGTGAGGCGGTTTGATTATATGTTTGAGGATAGTTTTGTTTAAATAGGGTGGGGATTTTTGAGTGGTATGGGAGCGAGGGAAGAGTGTGGTGTCGTGGTTTGTGTTTCCAAGAACAAGGATTTGAGGGTTTCGTCGGTGATTTATAATTTGCTTTCTGAACTTCAGCATCGGGGGCAGACGAGTGCGGGGATGACGGTTTATTCGTCGGGGTTTCAAAAACGGTTGAAGTCATTGAAGAGTGTTGGAAGGGTTTTAAATTTGTTTAGGATTTGGGATAAGGAATATTTTGATAACGTTTTGAAAGAATTTTCGGGCGAGGTTGGGATTGGACATGTTCGTTATGCCACTTCGAATATTAGTGATAATGTTGCTCTGAGTTTTGAGGGGGCGCAACCTTTTGTCAGAAAGCACGGGCATCCGTGGAAGAGATTCGCGATTGCGTTCAATGGGCATTTGACTAATTATAAAATTTTGAGGGATGAGTTGGTTGAGAAGGGGTACCTTGTTGATACGGATGTAGATACGGAGATTTTGATGCATCTTATTTCTCTTTCTTTGAAGAAATATTCTGACCCCGGGTCTTCTGAAATTTTTCAGGTTTTCGAGGAGGTGATGGGGCAACTTGATGGGAGTTTTTGTTTTGCTTTTGTGAATGCTCTTGGTGATGTTGTCGTTGCGAGAGATAGTTTTGGTTTTCATCCTTTGGTTATCGGGGAGAACGAGAATATGATTTGTGTTGCGTCGGAGAGCAAGGCGTTGGCGAAGGTCGGGGTTGTTGATTTTAGAGATGTGAAGCCCGGGGAGGTTATTTTAATTAAGAATGGAGAGATCCGTTCGATTGTCCTGAAGAAAGATAGCCGTTGTGCGCATTGTCATTTTGAATATGTTTATTTTTCGCATACCTGTTCAATTAACGACGGAATTTTAGTTAATGATGTTCGTGCGAGACTTGGAAAAATTCTTGGGCGCGAGGAAAAATTGAAGTCGAGGTTCGTCGAGGACAACTGGGTTGTTGTGCCAATACCGAGCACGTCGATTCCGTCGGCGAATTCTTATTCGAAGGAGGTGGGGATTCCGATTGAATTTTCGCTTTTGAAGAATGATGTTGGTCGCGGGTTTATAAATTCTGGAGCGATGCGGAAGGTAATTATGGATTCTAAGTATAGTTTAATTCCGGGGAGTGTCGTCGGGAAAAAGGTAATTTTGGTTGATGATTCGATTGTGCGAGGGGAGACGAGTGGGCGGATTGTAAAGTTGGTCAGGGATGCGGGGGCGAAAGAGGTTCATTTGCGAGTTACTGAATCAGCGATTCGTTTTCCTTGTTGTTATGGTGTTGACTTTCCGAGCTTTGGGGAGTTGGTGGCTGGGGGTTTTAGTGGTGGTCGTGATGAGGTTGAAAAATTTGTCGCTGAGAAGATTGGCGCGGAGAGTGTCGGGTATGTTTCTTTGGATGGGTTGAAAGAAGCACTTGGCGGGGACGAGAATAAATTTTGTTTTGCGTGTTTGAACGGGAAATATCCGACGAAGGCGGGGTGTGAATTTTTGAAAGGAAAGATGGTCGCGGGAGAATAATTATTTTAATTTGACTGCGGTTCCGTATGCAAGCATTTCGGCTGCGCCGGTCATAATCATTGATGTTGAATATCGAATTCCGACTATTCCATCGGCGCCCATTGAGATTGCGTTGTTGACCATTCGGTTGAACGCTTCTTCGCGCGCCTGGGTTGTCATTTCGGTGTAGGATTTTATTTCGCCACCGACGAGGTTTTTGAATCCTGCGGCGATGTCGCGCCCGACATGTCTTGCTCGGATTGTGTTGCCTTTTGCGATGCCGAGTATTTTTAGGATTTGTTTTCCTGGGATTTCCATTGTGGTTGTGGTTATTAGTTCTTTCATATTAATGTTTAGATGTTTTTGTTTTAATATCTTTCCTTTGTTCGATTTTGTTTTCTTTGTTGCGGAGGGTGATTAGTGCGATGCCGAGGGTGATTATTATTGCGGGGTAGATTTGAACCCAGGGAGGTGTGTTTTTGCTCGTAAGGATTTCTAAGAATATCCAGACGCCGAAGATGATTATTGCTGAGCCGGTTAGTGTTGCGCTTTTTACCATATGATATTTATCATTTTGAGTTAATAAATTGTTTGATAAGCGCTTCGCGAGATTGTCGCTATTTGCTTTTCGCTCGTCGGTTAGAGAGGGGGCATTTTGGAGAACCTTTGGTTCTCGGATTTACGGCGGCTTCGCCGCCCCGCGCGGCGCGCGTTGGGGGTGGGTTTAGAATGGGAGGTAGAAAATTATTGTCGGGATGAGGATTGCGCCCATGAGGAAACTTCGGCGGGTTTGAAATTCGATGCAGGTCAGCCCGATGGTGGTTGCGACGGCGAGAGTGATTAGTCCGAGGATTCCTGAGAAGATGAATATAATTATGATTAGGAAGATGAGAATTGTTGTCGATATTTTTGTATAGGGAATTTTGTGGATGTTCTTGGCGATGAGCTTCGAGATTGTGAGGGCAATTGGGATTGCGAGAATTGTTGATAGGATTATTGTGATGAAGATTGTGATTAAGTTTGTCGTCGAGAGAGTTGTGATTTGGGAGATGACGAACGCGGCGCCGGTTCGAGATTTTTGGATTAGGAATAGTGTGACGAAAGAGATTGACATGACGATTGTGTTGATGGAGCCGAGGAGAACGAGGAATTGTTCGCGGTTTAATTTGCCAGTGATTTCGGAGCCGATGATTGCGGCTTGACTTGAGCCGAGGCCTGGGAAGAAAGAGCAAATTGGAGAGATGAGAATTGTCGCGATAGTTGGTTTGATTAGTTCTTTTTTATTGATATTTAGTTTTTCTATTTTTTGTTTTGGGATGATTGTTTTGGATTTGATTGAGTGGATTATCGTCGAGGTTCCGAAGAGTCCGGTAAGGAGGGGGAGGAG
>Ga0268276_1000350_pt1 | contig 55037 bp, 62 predicted proteins | sample saktaG_4_FD_190145 | JGI IMG/M metagenome (GOLD analysis project Ga0268276, IMG submission 190145) | Saline water microbial communities from Sakinaw Lake, British Columbia, Canada - sak_2010_1_5_45m | ecosystem: Environmental > Aquatic > Non-marine Saline and Alkaline > Saline ...
CAGCTAATTGCATAGTGCAATGAGCTGCAACAAGCTCATTGTTTCATAATTAAATTAGAAATAAATATCTTTTAGAAAGACGCAATTCATCTGTCAGTTAAAACAGACAGATTTCTTGCTAACCTTTAACTAAATCGCGAATGAATGGCCAATAATCTCTCTTTATTTCGCCAGTTTCATTCCCAAAATTTGCTGCTTGATAACATTCTGGATTCTTACCCACATACTCTGCTTTTCTTCCATGAGTACTAAAAAATGAGCAGTTCGAATAAGCAACCGCTTGTATCCTATCGTCCCCTGTTAAGTATACATGAATTGTGGAATCATCTGATTTGTCGTCTAATCTATGAATTGTTGGTGGTCCTTCAGTTAGAACAATAATCTTTCTAGGTTCTTGCGTAACCTTGGATAGTGCATTTTTTTTGCCCATATTTCTAGCATATTCAATTGTTTATAAACAAGATGGTAATGGAAAATACATTTAGATTTAGACTCAGACTTGCGCCATCAAAACTCTTATGTCTGGAGAGAGAAGATAAACTTCATCGTCATGACTTCTTAAAGCCCTGTAAATTCTTTGTAAAAATTCTCTTTTTGACTTGTCCATATACAATTCCATATAGTATTCTGGCCTAGTTTTTTGCAGAATTTTCCAGAATAGTGAACTGATGTTTGGATAGGGATATCTTGTGATGACAATGCTGTTGCATATATTTCCTGGAAAGTCAACTCCCCTGTTGCACTTTGTTGAATAAAGAATGGGCTGCTTGCCTTGCTTGAATTCTTGGATATTTTTGCCTGTTTTATCTTCTTTTTGCAAGGATTTTAATTTTTCTTGAGTCATCATATCTAGATTATATGCTTTTAATTCAGGCTCAGTTGGAAGATCAGAAAAGGCCGTTACATTAACTAAACAAGGTTTCTTAGCTGCTTGAATACATGATTGCAAGGCAAGAAGATATTTCTCCCTAGTTACAAATCCTTTCTTGAAATTTTCATATTTGCAGGAGAATTCCAGGCCTGTTCTCTGTTTTTTCAGGTTTCCAGGAAGCTGAGTTTCAGCCTCGATTATTTTAAAGTTTTTCAGGCCAAAAACATCCCTCAAAACTTTTTGAGAGTGTATTGTTCCGGACATCAGGACAAGAATCTTGTTTTTCTCAATAAATTCAGAGAATCTTTTTTCTAGATTAATTGTGACTAGTCTAGCGAAGATATCTCTATCTTCTAGTGTGAAGGTCACGTATGTTTCTTCAGACATGTTCTTGAAGGTTCTGGCAACTTCATCAACATGAAAGCAATAGTTCTCCTCATCGCAGGTTACTTCATCAAGAATATCTGAATCTATGAATATATTAAGTATGTCTTTTATCTTTGTCTCACTTAATTTCAGAATCTCCTGACTTTCAATTGAGTTATCAATTTTTGGATTATTTAAAAATGAACGAGTTAGAGTTGTCAGTTCATTTATCACTTTTTCTGTTTTCTCATGCTCTGAAAAAAGAGTTCCAAGGGCATTAAATAACTTGTTTATATTAATTTTCTTTGAATTTGAGAGATTATCCAGGAATTCATCGCACTCATCTATGACTTCGAGTTCAGTTGCTGGTTTTCTGTCCATGATTGTCTCGAGTTTGTATTTCTCACTGTTAAAGATGAGGACATCTGAATCTATGTAGGATTGGAACTGATCGCAGTAACCGCAGCCCGGTTTTCTCTGATAAATCCTGAATGTTCTAGAGTTTAGACCATCATACGTCCTTTTCTTCGCTTCTAGATTGAGTTCCATCTCTACGGGCAGTATTGGGGACCAGTAGGGGCATAACGGAGCTATCACTCTTCTTGATACCAAGTCCAGGCTTGAAAAGTACTTTGTATCAAGATCTGGAATCTTTTTTAGATAATTATAGATTGTTTTTGAGTTCTTATCCTTGATTTCTATTTTACAAGGCAAAAAGGAATTGTCGCAGGATTCATCTTGACTTAAGTCAACTGAATAATTCCTTTTATAGTAATTATCTAGCTTAGCATCCTTGCCTTCTATCTCTAGTTCATTTTCTTGAAGAAAGGGGCATGGGTGATTCTGTCTGCCAGTTATTACCTTTATCTTGAGTTTTTCTCCATCTTTTTTCAGGAGATATTTCTTATTGCTGTAGTCCTCTTCATACTGTTTCTGCAGAGATTTTACTGGAACAACAATTGATGTCTTTCCGATTTCTTTTGCTAAGTTCAGAGCAATCGCTGACTTTCCAGTGCCACAAACCCCATGGACAAAGATGACTTTATTGCCCTCTTCTATTGCTTTAAGAATTTCACGAACTACATCTTCCTGGGATTTTCCATTTGAGAATTTTAGAGGCTCAAGCTTTTTTCCTTGTTCTTCTACGCTCTCTGTCTCGCCTTTTTTTTCATGAAGTGACCACATGATAGTCTTTAAGAAAGTATGCTTAAAAGGATTTCTATGATTAAGAATTACCTTCTATCATAGGGATGGTCTCTTTCATGCATATCACGGATTAAAGTGCGCGTATCAGAATAAGATGTTGGCATACCGGCTTCTCTACGCAATTCAGTCATGTCAGGTTCCCAATGAGGTACACTATCTGCTCGACTGGATGTAACTTCCCAGCCAGGGCCCCATGTCCCGCCATGACTCATTACTGGCGCCGAATCTATTACTGATGCTTTTTCTGTTGTTCCCATTTTAATTAAATTATATGAAATTCGACTTTTTAAGATTTGTTGTCATAAAAAAGATGTATAAAAATATTGATTATCTTTCTAACCATTCAAGCTCTTCTGGTTCAAGCTTGAGCTCTTCTGAAAAATTCTGTCTCTGGGTTTGATTCCTCATTGAAATCTTCAGATAATCTAAATCTTGCATTGCCTGGCGTTTTGAGATATGAATATGTTCTGCTAGTTTCTCTGCAATGACTTTCTTTTTCAATTTTCTTTGATTTGACATCCAAATCTTAAGGATTCTGGAGGGGGGTTTGTATTTTATATAGGGTAATCTATCTGAATATTTATCTTGCTCTTTTGAAATTGCAATTCCTTGAGTTAACAAGGCAGAGATGTAAACTAAAAATCTCCAGTGCTGATGCCTGCGAATTCTGCCCTTATAGACATCTGCTAGGCTCAGGATTTCATAGGCTCTCTCAAGTTCCTTGCCCTGATAGATTTGAGGGATATTTTCATCTAACCATAAGAAAAAGTCATCAAAATTAAGTTTCTCGACTTGGTCAAAAGCTCCACGAGCTTCCCTAGTTTCAAGAATTTTTTTAATTGCTTCGAGAATATTAGTCTCTTTTTCTCTGCTGTCAAGAAATTCAATGTCTTTTTTCTCTATCTTCTTTGTTAATAGGGATGTTGCTTGAAGATCATTTATTGATGCTCGTGCATCTCCATGTGTTTTCTTGATAAGTTCTTGCAAAGCATCATCAGTGATATTTATCTTCTCTTTTTGTGCAATTGATTTCAGGATTTTGGTTATATCTGAACCCCATAATGGCTTGAGCTCAATTGAAAGAGATTTTGCTTTTATTTTTCTTAGACTTTCTTGCCAGGGATCATTACATATCATGATAATTGGATAGGTTGTGGTTTCAATTAATCTTATAAGTTCTTGAACTCCTCCCCTGTCCTCCTTGCCTGAAATTCCCTCTAGTTCATCAATCAACATGATCTTGCTTTTAGCAAATAAAGACTGCTGAGAAATTGCTCTGCCTATAACCTCTTGAATCTGATTCTTATTTCTGAAATCAGAGGCATTTAGTTCTATAATTTCTAAACTAAGTTCGTTTGCAAGCGCATATATCAGAGATGTTTTTCCTGAACCTGGCGGACCTGACAGAAGCATAGCTTTTCTTCGTTGTTTCTTGAAGTTCTTGATGAAATCAAGAATTTTTGGCTTGAATTCCTCCTGGCCATAGATTTCTGAGGATTTTTTTGGCCTGTATTTTTCTGTCCAAAGCTGTTCTTCTGATATCATTTTTATAAGCAAACAATTTAGGTTTCACAACCTTGTGAAAACAGCTGTTTTCACTGAAACCATTTAGTAATTTAGGATAATAATATAAAAATTTATAGCTTCTTCTGCCCTGCGTAGATGAATGATGCTAGCAGAGCTTCAAGCTGTATGAATTCATCAGAGCCTTCTACAAGCCGGAATTCAATCTCAGCACATCTTTCTGTGAGCAGGATTTTATTTTCTTCGGGGATATTCAGGTTCCAGAGCTCTTGCTGAATCGCTTTAATCATGTCCAGACCACCAAGACCTTGTTTCAATAAAGCATCTAGAAGCAAGTTCCTCGCATCTAAAAATTTGCCCTGAATTGCAAGTTCAAGAATTTTCTTTACATTTTCTGGCCTAATTTCAGATGTGACTTCGTAAATTATCTTCTCAGTTATGTTTTTTGTTATTGAGGATGATGCTTGCAGAAGATTTGTGACTTTTCTTAGGTCTCCTCTTGATAATTCATAGACTAAGTCCATTGCCTTATCACTTATGGCAAACTTTTCTTTCTTTGCGATATCATTTATAACTTTAATTACATCTTTTTTCTCCCTCATCCTGAATCTAAAGATTGCACATCTTGATTGTATGGGATCAAGAATTTTTGAAGAGTTATTACAGGATAATATAAATCTGCATGTTGTTGTATACTGCTCCATAGTCCTTCTTAGTGCTTGCTGAGCTTCTTTTGTCAGGGCATCACATTCATCTAAAAGGATTATTTTGAATGGAACATCTCCAAGAGCTTTAGTTCTTGCGAAGCTTTTGACTTCCTGTCTTATTACATCAATTCCCCTAGCATCTGAAGCATTTAATTCTAAGAAGTTCTCTCTCCATCCTGCTCCAAAGAATTTCTTGGCAATTATAACTGCTAGAGTAGTCTTTCCGCTTCCTGCAGGACCTGCAAATAGAAGATGGGGCATATTCCTTGCTTGAACAAAAGCCTGAACCCTTGAGACTACATGCTCATTTCCATCTATGTCTTCAAAGTTCTTTGGCCTGTATTTTTCAGTCCAAATTGCAGAATCTATGCTCTCTTGAATTTCCTTTACCATTTTATAAAATTTAGAACGAGTGTTTTTTTATAAATCTTTGCTTGGGGTTTTTAGTAAAATCTAGGAGTAGTGTCGCCACTAGTAGGATATTGCCCTGATGAAGATCCTTGACCCTGATTCTTAGCTAGCTGGGCCCTAAGATCTTTATAACCTACACTTTCTAGGTAAGAAAGAATATGCTCTTCTAAATCTTTATCGGGGTTGCTTAGCGTTTCAGGTTTACCTGTTAATCTAACTAGAGAAACACTACCTGAATGATCTTGGGTTATGGAGTACAGGTCTGCTATATCAAACCTTACTGTCCTTTCCCCCTTATTAATAATTATATGACTTAGAGCAATATCCAGCTTACTACTATCTACCTCGGGCCTTCCGCCATAGTCTGTCCTTATCCTACCTTTTATCTCTTCAGCAGTATCACAGACAGTCTTAATTATTGGCTTATCTTGGAATAACCTTTTCTATTAAGATATTCCTGCTTTTTAAGGATTATTGTTATTTGGTGATTACTCGGATTATTTCTTCACAATCACAAATCTTGGTGTTGAAAAATCTGAGGTTACTGCTGTTATTGCAAGATTATTGACTTGGCATCTGAAAACAGGCTGAGAAATAGGCTGCTGTGCTCTAAAAGAGAATTTATGAATTATGCTTTTTATTTCTTCTTCTGCAAGAAAAATATTTGTCTGGACAAATTGATTATTTTTTGTTATTTTAACAGGGAGCTTAGGACCATCGCACTGAATTAAAGTAACTTGGGAATCTGTGACAAATTCATTTAATCTGGACATATCAAAGAAATTCACGTCCTTAAATGAAGGGACTTTTGGGATGGGGGCAAATTTTTTAGGCACTGGAATCTGAAGAACTGGCTTAGCAGAGATTAAAACCGGCATCGGGACTTGGAGTTGCTTTACTTGAAGAGCTTGAATCTGCTCAGCCCCATTTTCCAGGGATTCGAGAGGCTCTTCAATATTTAAATATAAATTTGATTTCTCTTTTTCTTTTCTTTTCTGTATTGGATGGTGGGCAGGATGTTTTCTTGCTTCTAAAATTTTTTCAAAGAAATCTTCTACAAATTCTTTTGAGAGAGGTATTTCATATGCCATGATTAATATTTTTTATAAAGGATTGTTTAAAGATTTATTTATGAGAGCGAAGTAATTTCTTCCAGCGTCAGTTGAGCACTGACTTTTGTTTAGAGCAGTTTTAACTTTAATCTTATGGAAGTTAAAAATTAAAATCAGGAAGAGGCTCGGGCTTGAATTCATCATCATTTCCAGACCCTTCACTTGATTCATCTGAACTTGTTGTTTCTTCGCTTGAATCGCTTGATTCATCTGGTTCACTCGATTCTTCATCCTGTGATTCGGATTTTATTGAAGGTTTAAAACCTTCAAATTCAGGCATCTGCTCCTTCATCTTACTTGAAAAATCAAATTTTTCCTCTTTTACTTCTTTAAATTTTTTGCTCAATAAAATTATTGATTTTGCAATTGTCTGATTCTGTTCTATAATCTCATTTAATTTATTTGATAAAGACCTTGATTCTGGCTTCTCTTCATAGGCTCTTGAAGCATTCTCAAATAATTCCAGCATAGAGGTTATTTTTTTATTTAAGTCCTTAAGATCAGAACCTATATTGACTAAAGCATCTTGAAGTGCTATGAAGTTCTCTAGAAGAAGTTTTTCAGTATCATTTGTACTGGTGTTCCTTGTTGTTTCTTTTATCTTGATTGTCTTGCTTGTCTTTCCTTTTTTTGACCTTGTTGTTTTAGAATCAAAATCTTTAAAATCAGGCAAATCTGACCCTATTTCATTTGGCTCGTGAATCTTAGTAGTTATAGTCTTTACAATAGTCCGAGTTTTCTTTCTTACCCCTTTTTTTGGCATGATATACTGATGAGATTTTAATTTAAAAATGTTGTGATTAGTGATTTGTTCAGTGCAAGAACTTCAGGGCAAACATCAAGGTTATCCCGATTAGGATGAAGATGAACTGCATAATAGATTCTATGGCTTCTGACTTTTTATGTAGTTCCGGGATAAGATCGCTTGTGGCAATATATAGGAAACTGCCTGCAACAATCGGCAAGACAAAAGTGAGATCCAGCGATTTATACAGGAAGAATCCAACTATTGCACCGATAATAGCAGTTAGTGCTGTCAAAAAATTATAAAACAAAGCTCTTTTCTTTTTTATGCCACCATAAACTAGGACAGCATAATCTCCTATTTCTTGGGGGATTTCATGGGCGAGGATTGCTAGAGATGTTGTCAAGCCAAGTGGGAAATTTATCATATATGCTGCTGCAATCACTAAACCATCAAGGAAATTATGGATAGAATCTCCGACTAAGTTCATGTAAACAAAGGGTTTTGGATGTTCATCACACTCTTTATCATGACAGTGTCTCCAGTTAAGAAATTTTTCCATGACAAAAAATAAGAGCAAACCAACTATAACTAATAAGAAGACAGTTTCTATACCAAGAGAGAGTGATTCTGGAATAAGATGGAAGAAAGCAGCTCCGATAAGACAGCCTGATGCTAAAGCAACAAGAATACTAAGGATCCTGTTAAAATAAAGCTCTTTGATTGATACAAAGAGGATGCCTACAAGTGAGGCAAGACTTATTATTATCACTGAGACGATGATTGATATTAAGGCAGACATAGGCTCTGAAGATAAGGTACAATTATAAAGATTTCTATACTCTCTTTTTTATCTTTTGATTAAATTTATAAATTGACTATTATTGTTGTTTTCGTGCGGGGGTGTCGGAGCGGTCAAACGAGCAGGTAACCTTTAACACCAAGTTTAGGTTTGCTAAACTCAGAGTTTGGGTTTGCTAAACTTAAGATCCTCTGACTGCCTAAGCAATTTCGCAGTTGATGAGATATCCTGTGGCTTAGTGCCTACGCAGGTTCGATTCCTGTCCCCCGCATATCACCTTTCTGGCATAATTATCCGAACTTCTGCTTTCTTCGACTTGTCTTTATGCTAAAAACATGAGGAAAAACACATGCAAATGCATAAGCAAAAGCAGATGTAATTACAGATGGAATTTTCTTCTTGTTTTATTTAAAAAGGAGTAGTTTGGATTGAACATGAAAATAGACCCTTATAAAAGTAAGGAAAGATGGATTGAATGGAAGAAAGACATAGAGGCTGGAATCCCAGACATAAGCAAGGAAAACTCTGATTTGATAAAAAGATACTTTAATGATATGGAGAATGGATTCAATGTTTCTTCTATCAGAAGAGGCTCAAGAAGCTTCATCAGGCTAAATACACTAAGAACAAGAATAGTCTTTCTTGCCAAGCAATTTGAGAGACTATATCAATTAAACAGCCTTACAGACCTAAAAGAAGAGCAGGTAAGCACTTTCTTTGCAAATATGAGAAATGGGACAATCACTAAGAAAGATGGCGGGACATTTGCCTCTGTTAAAGATTATGTGCAGGATTTTAAGGCATTTTGGCATTGGTGGATGAAGATAAACAAAAAGAAAGATATTGACATAAAAGACATAACCATGGATTTAGATACTTCAGTAAGAAAGCCAGATTGGGTTTATCTAACTGAAGAAGATGTTAAGAAGCTATGTGATGAAGCAAAGCACGATTATAAAGTTTTAATTATGTTTTTGTTTGATACAGGAATAAGGGCTCCAACTGAGCTTATGAATGTTAGGGTTTCTGATCTTTACAATGATTGCAAGGAACTCCATATCAGAGAGGAAACATCCAAGACTTTTGGGAGAAAGATAAAGTTGATGCTTTGTTCTGAATTATTAAAATGGTATATCAAAAATCAAGGTCTTAAACAAGAAGATTGTTTATTTGACATAAATCCTTCCCTTGTAAACAGATACTTGAAAAGATTGGCTATAAGGATTTTTGAAGACAAAACCTCTCCTGCTGGTGAAAAGTACTGCAATATTACTATGTATGATTTTAGGCACTGTTCTTGTTGTTATTGGCTTCCAAGATATAAATCTGAAAGTGCCCTAAAATACAGGTTTGGATGGAAAGAATCAGATAAAATACACTATTATTCTGAACTTTTAGGCATGAGTGATACAATCTCAGAAGATGATATGCTAGTTGATGTAACTAGGACAGAGATAGAAAAGAGATTAGAGAAATCTGAAAAAAAGAATGAAATGTTAGAAGAAGAATTAGGTTTATTGAAAGAACAGATGAAGCGAATTAATGAAGTTACTAATGGGATATACGTTAAAATAAAGAACAATCTTGCAATTAATGAATAAAATGCTCAAAAAAACAAGCACAAAAGAAACCGAAAAGTCATGTTCAACAAAATTAGATAATTTAAATCGGAAAGCAAGGTTTCAAAAGCCTTTAGGCAGAAACCTTGCATGGGGTTAAAAATTGAACAAGAAAGGCGAAGAGTCGTAATAGATGTTGATAAAGACAAGGGTTATTTTAGATTTAATGATCTAAATCGTGATGAAGTGATTTATTTGTATCATGAAGATTACAAAAGAACTTTACAATTTGACCTTAATGGAGAAAAAGAATACTGGTTAGTAAGGCTTGGAGTAAAAGAGAGTGCAGAGCATTTTCTTCTTGTTAAGTTAGTTACAGAACATATAGAAAAAAATTATGGGTTTCCTATCTGGAATTATAAAACAAAAATGCCAGATATTATTTTTGAGTTCAAAAATAGAAAAGTTGCAATAGAAATTGAAACTGGAAAGAATTTAATGAACAACAGAAAGCAATTTTTAGAAAAAGTTGAATGGCTTAACGAAAATTTTGGAGACAACTGGTTTTTTGTTGTAACAAACAGAAATCTTGTAAAGAAATATAAGAAATATGGCAGAACATTTACAAGAAAAAATGTAATAAAAGGCATCGAAAGGTATGTTAAAAAAAGCATTAATCCTTGCATGTTAAAATCACGATATTTTGATTAAAGCAAGGCGGGTGCTCGACGGACAAAAAACGAGGTGTAACAAAAATAGTCACCACATGTATATAGATATACTAAATACTGAAGATTTAGCAATTAAATAGAAGCCATGAAAAGAAAGATTTAAATAGTACATAAAATGTATTAAGTAGTACATAAAATGAATAACTTATTTGGAAAGGGAAGAGAGAAGATTTTAGAATGTTTTTACAAAAATAAAAACAAGGAATTATACTTTAGTGAGATATTAAGAGAAACCAAACTAACCCCAAATACCACCTTAAAACATCTTAGGGTATTAGAGCAAAGTGATATTATCCTGTCTAACAAAAAACTTTCAAATACTTTTTATAGATTAAGCAAGAAAAACCCCCAGACTTTTTCTTTATTGTCTTATTTTGATTACAAAAGATTAAATGAGCTTCCGCAAATAAGAAAAAGGGCAATTCTTGATTTTTTAGAAAAGTTGCAAGTCAAGCCATTGATAGCAGTTGTTTTTGGCTCAACTGCAAAAGGAACTTTTTCTAAGGAAAGCGATATTGATTTGTTGCTAGTGTACAACAAAAAAGAGAAAAAATCAGAAGAACTAGCCAAAGAAATTGAAGCAACAACTGCAACAAAAATCCAAACATTTATAATTGATTTTGATTATTTTAATGAAGAGATAACTAAACAAAAAGATGCTGTTGTAAGTCATGCAATTAAAACTGGCTTTGTTTTAACTGGAAATGATTTATTTTACAATCTAACTTTAAAATGAAAGATAAAGAAATATGGGAAATTTGGCTTGAAAGCACGGATAGAAGAGAAATAGACTTCCAAAGATACCTTAAAGCAAAGAAAATCAAGGTTGAGAAAGAAACAAAAGAACTTGTCCAAGGACATTTGGAAAAAGCAGACCATAACCTAAAATTTGTAAAGTCAACTCTAGAATTAAAGGATTTTAATGATTGGGCTATTGTTAGCTCTTATTATGCTATTTATCATGCGTCTCTTGCGCTTTGTGCTTTGAAAGGATATTCAACAAAAGACCATAATGCGACACTCTTAATTCTGATAAAAGAGTTTTATAATAATGGCTTGACAAAGGAAGAGATTGAAACAGTGGGCAAAACAACGCTTGAAAAAGAGGATGTTTTGTATTATGTTAGTGCAAAACAGAATAGAAACAAAGCAAGCTATTCTACTGAGAAAATCTTTGAATTAAAGGAAGTAGAAAATATAAGAATAAAGGCAATTATGTTCGTGAATAAAGTCAAAGGGATAATCGAGAACTACAAGTCAGCTTAATATACTCTTCTTATTCAGATTTCTTCTACCTTGACTTTGCGATGGCATCGCATAGTCTTCCGCATAGACTTTGCTACCCCATAGCATAGTCATTTTACCCTCTACATGCGATAATTGGTGTTGTAGTGGGTAAGTTAGATTTCTTCAACCTTGATTTTGAAGAGTTTTTCTCCTTTTTTGAGTTTTTCGCTTATTTCTTTTTCATCTAGGTGAATCCATGTAGGGTTGACTAGAAATAAACCTTCATTTATTTCTTCATGTTCTAGATTATGGATTGTTAGAGTTTTCATTTTTCAACAAGATATTTTATTGCATCTTCATCAAGTTTAAAATCTGGATTTTGTCGCAATTTTTGTTTCTGGCGATTAATAACGCTTTTTCGTATTTTTGGCCCAATTAAAAAATTAGATAAGATCGATACTGGAAGGAAGGAGAGAAACATCCATATTGAATCTTTACGCAATGCAGGAAATGAACTTAATAAGCCTATTGTGGCGAGGGTATACCCCGCATAAGGAATAGCCTGTCCCCAATCATAAACAAATCGTTGTATCCCCTTTAAATCTCCTTCTGGATTTCTAACAGATTCTAAAAAATTAGGAACTTCTCCAACATTTCCCCTCATTGTTTTGTCATAATAAACTAAATGGCTTCCATGATATGAGCTACCAAGAAACAAATTAGATTTTCCGTTGCTATAAATCCTCCATTCATTCATCCATGAAAATCCTTTCAAATCTTCCACATTTTCAAATCTAATTGAATTGTCTTCAAACAGTATTCTTGCTCTTTGTTCCAAGGTCTTACATTGTGCATTTATTTCTTGTTCCAAAGATTTTTTTATTTTAGGGGATATAAAAGAAAGTGCTAAATTGTCATAAAGTACCTTCTGTCCTTCTTTGACTAATTGTTCATTGGTTTTTTCTGTTTCCTCATCTCTGGAATACCCTTTTTCAACAAACAATCCCTCTAAAACATTGACTGAAGAAAAAGGAATTTTAAATCTTTTATTTGAACGAAGTTTTTCTCTATCAACCCGAAAATGATAAACAAAAAGACCAGAATAAAATTTTTTTTGTAATTCTTTTGGAAGTTCCGGTAAACATCCTTTTTCAGGATCATTATCAAGAAGACAATTATATTCGTCTCCTGGAAAATATGGACGTCCCCTGTAACTAAGTTCGTATTTCCCCTTTATACTTATTTTTAGGTTTCTAATAGCTAAACCAATTACGGTTTCTCCAACTTTTGTTCTATAATCTTGGTCTAAAGTCAAAGCTTCTTCTCTTGAAAGTGCCGGAATTCTTCCTTGGCTTAATGCTTCTTCTAATCTTGGTCTTAAAGAGTAATCTGCCATTTTAGTCACTAATTAATAGTAAACTTATATTATATAAATATTTGTGGTGTATAATCATCACCACAATATTTAAATATCAAAAATACTAAGAAAGAGATGGACACGAAAACACTTGGAGACATTGGGTTGAGCAAGAACGAAATTAAAGTCTATCTTGCACTACTTAATCTCGGTTTAAGTTTAGCTGGAAGGATAACCAACAAGGCAGGTATGCATAGAAGGGCAGTTTATGACTCACTAAATCGGCTAGTTGAAAAAGGTCTTGTAAGTTATGTCATCAAATCAGGAAAAAAACATTTTGAAGCAACAAATCCTCAAAAATTGCTTGCTTTATTGAAAGAAAATGAGCTAGAAATCAAAAGAAAAGAAGATTCAATTCAAAGTCTACTCCCCGAATTACTTTTAAAATACAATGAGACAAAAAGTGATCTAAATGCAAGTATTTACAAGGGCAAGGAAGGTCTAAAGACAGTTATGGAATTGATTCTTAAAGAGAAAAAGGAATGGTTTACAATAGGTTCAACAGGGAAAGGGCAGGAAGCTTTGCAGTATTACTTAGAACAATTTTCTAAGCGAAGAGAAAAATTAAGCATTAAAAGAAAAATTTTAGTTGCAAAAACTAAAAAAGGGATTGAATATTCTAAAACTCTAGAAAAACAAAGTCTTGTGGATATTAAATTTTTACCAGAAAAAATTCAAAATCCTCAAACAATTTGGATTTTTGGTGATAAAGTTGTTATTATTCTTGTTTCAGTAGAGCAACCACTTGTTTTCTTTATAGATAATAAAGAGATATCAAAATCATTTCAAGATTACTTTGAATTACTTTGGAAATCAGCCAAAACTCAAACGAAAAATATAAATACACCCTCGTCTTAAAACTATTGTAAAAACAATAATCAAGATAAACTTAACAAAAAAAGTTTCATCATCTTGGACAAAAACTATTACATCTGTCCCCCGCATATCATCATTCTGGCATAATGATGCGAAATTCGTCTTTCTTCTACTTGTCTTTATGCTAAAAACATGAGGAAAAACATATGCAGATGCATAGACAAACGCAAGTGGAATTTTCTTCTGGTTTTATTTAAAAAGGAGTAGTTTAGGCAGAACATGAAAATAGACCCATATAAAAGCAAGGAGAAATGGTTTGAATGGAAGAAAGACATAGAAACTGGAATCCCGGACATAAGCAAGGAAAACTCTGATTTGATAAAAAGATACTTTAATGACATGGAGAATGGATTCAATGTTTCTTCTATAAGAAGAGGCTCAAGAAGCTTTATCAGGCTGAATACGCTAAAAACAAGAATGATATTTCTCGCTAAGAAATTTGAGAGCCTGTATCAATTAAACAGCCTTACAGACCTAAAAGAAGAGCAGGTTGGCACTTTCTTTGCAAATATGAGGAATGGGACAATCACCAAGAAGAAGGGCGGAATATTTGCTTCTGTTAAAGACTATGTGCAGGATTTTAAGGCTTTCTGGCACTGGTGGATGAAGATAAACAAAAAGAAAGATATTGACATAAAAGACATAACAATGGATTTAGATACTTCTGTAAGAAAGCCAGATTGGGTTTATCTAACTGAGGAAGATGTTAAGAAGTTGTGTGATGAAGCAAAGCATGAGTATAAGGTTCTGATTATGTTTCTGTTTGATACTGGGATAAGATCTCCAACAGAGCTTATGAATGTAAAGGTCTCAGACTTGTATAATGATTGTAAAGAGCTTCAAATTAGAGAGGAAGCATCTAAGACATTTGGAAGAAAGATAAAGTTGATGCTTTGTCCTGAGCTATTAAAATGGTATATCAAAAATCAAGGATTTAAACAGGAAGATTATTTATTTGACATAAATCCTTCTAATGTAAACAGATATTTGAAAAGATTGTCAACAAGAATTTTTGGAGACAAAATCTCTCCTGCTGGGGAAAAATACTCTAATTTATCCATGTATGATTTTAGGCATTGTTCTTGCTGTTACTGGTTGCCTAGATACAAATCTGAATCTGCCTTGAAATATCGTTTTGGCTGGAAAAGCTCAGACAAAATTCATTACTATTCTGAATTATTGGGCATGAAAGATACGATTGCAGAAGAAGATATGTTGATGGATGTGACTAAAACAGAGATAGAGAAAAAGTTGCTTAAATCAGAAAATGATAAACAGATATTGCAAGATAGGGTAAATCAAATGGAAGTGCAAATGAATAAAGTTATGGAATTTATGAAAATTGCTGGAAGCAAGATAGACATAATCAAGGAGCTAGAATGAAATCTAAAGACATAGAAGAAAAATTGGAAGAGCAACAAAAAGAGATTGACAAACTGAAAAAGAAGATGAAAAGCCAAGAGTGGACTAACATCTTTTTGCTTTGGAATGAGAATTAGGGTTTTGCGAGTTTCCAAAGTAATTCAAAATGTTTCTTATAAGATTCCGCAATCTCTTTCTTTTCAATTATTATTGTTGTAATTGGTTTCGTAAAATCGACTATTGCAACCTTATTTCCGTAAATCATGGTTCTTACAGGAAAAAGATATTGCTCTGGGAGATAGCGAATTTCAGCTGAAATATTAGGGGATTTAAACCCTTTGGCAAATATTAGTTTTGTTTTTATTTTATTTTTTTTAACCTCTTTTACAAATCTTTCAAGAATATATGGAATATATTGGACATAAGGATCAAGATCTGTTCCGAAACCATAGTTTACTTCACCTTTTTTTCCTGCTTCTAAAATTTCTTGTAAAACAATTTTTGGACCTTCAATGCCTAAATAAACAAGGGTTTGGTTTTTTTCTTCTTTATTTTCTAGAGAATTGATTTTTGGGATAATTTTCTTTATTTCTTCTTGTGAATTTTCAATTTCTTGTTTTTTTTCTTCTAAAAAATCAATAAGTCTTTCAGGAGGCGTTGCAGAATAGTATCTGACTCCATTTTTAATGACAAAACTTGCTAAGCCTTTGTTAATTAGTCTTTGCAGAACTTCATATACCTTTGAACTTGCAATATTTGCTTTTTTTGTTATTTTTCCAGTTGATGTTAAGCCAAGTTCAGCTAATGCAAGATAAACCTGACATTCTCCTTCTGTCAATCCAATTTTTAACAAAGTTTCTTTTATCATTAAATTCTAAGCTTTTTGGTTCTTATAAACTTTTCCCTAATAGGGGGGGAGTAATGTATAAATACCTTGATTTGTATGTTATTACTATTAAGTAAACAATAAGAAAATAAAAAATGAAACAAACAAAAAAATCAAGAAGAACAGAAATGAACTTTCTCGAGCCAGTAAGAATTCGAGAAGAAACTAGAAGTGAAATGTCTCAGGAAGATGTTAAAAAATGGGGGGAATTACATTCACTTAAAGATACTAAACTTGATGAATTAGTAAATTGTTTTCGTATGTTGGATTATCTTTTTGAATCCGATGTTTGTGCTTCGCTTTATAACTCTGAACAAGCAAAAAGAAATTCCCAGCCTCACCTTGAGAGCTTAAAGGTTTCGTATAGGAAGGAAATGGATTTAGGTAGAGGATCTTTAATTGAGTTGTTGACGCAAAGAACTGCTGAAGCGTATCATTCTTGGATAGATTCACACAAAGGGAAATGGGATAAGTTAGATAGTTCTTTTTATCATGCTTTTAGAAAGGTTAATGACCTTGTGTATGGCGATGGATCAAACTACTCAAATCGAGCATATGGTCAGTTCTGGCATGCATTCCCTCATTTAAGACATCCAACAATAGAAATGGAAAGAATACTTCGTAAATCTAAATGACTTCATCTTTATACAAGAACACCAAGAACGGAAGTGCAAGTTCGCCTTTCTTCTTTAATTCCTTTATAGCTTTTTCGAGTTCTTCATAAGTCCTGTAATAAACCATATGATAAGAGAATTTAGAGCGCATTTCTTTCAATTGATAGAAGTCATTCAATACTTCCTTCTTTAGCCTAAGTAGATTCCATGCCTGGTCTCTTTCGCAGTAGATTAGCTTTCCTTCAACATTTATGACATCTCGGGGATGAAGCTTATCCAAACTAGAGGATTTTTCAATCCAAAAGATGAAAAAACATTCTTTCAAGATCTTGAAAATACTAAAAGAGCATCACAAGTAAAGTTAGTTTAATTAGCCAGAATTCTAGAAAACTTTAAAAGCTTAATCTATTTCTTAAAATTGGCAGTTCGAGCTTGCATGCTAGTCCCATGCTATTCACAAACGGACTTTATGGTGGGCTTGACAGGATGTGTGATTAAGAATATTAAAAGTCCTGTTTCAAACGTTGACGTCTTGTCCTGTTTGGTTCTGCTTTAGTTAATCGGGTCAGTCTCGGAAGAGGGCAGCCCTAACCTATTGCGTGGACGCTTTCAGGGTTGCAGGATCGAGAATGATTCAGGATTAACTTTTAGTGTTCTTCTGAGCTATTCCTGGGAACTGCCACTTATATTTAACTATTATTAAGTGATTAAATGAAAGGTTTTTAAATCACTTTTAGTTTTCAGGTGATGGTATATAACTCTTTGTGGGACCAGATTGAGAAGAAAAGAAGAAAATGGAATGCAAAAGATAAGCCATTAAGTTTTGATGGCCCTTTTTTATTTGTCTTGAACAAATTGATGTGGGAATTTGAGAAACAAAAACCAGATCCTGATATCCTTGCTTTATATCCTCCAAGAGTCATCAGAGCAATAATTGATTATAAAATCGAACATCCAGAAACAGAAGGAAGAATTGAACCTTATGTAATGAAAGCTGTTGATTTTGCATTATCTGTGTATAGGAATCATAAAAATACTGAGAAATTATTTGATGAATGTAATGGTTTATTGAAAGCACTTCAAAAAGATTTTCTAGATTTGGCAAATAATTCTGCAGTTCGTCAGACTTGGGATAGTGAAACTTGGGATGCTACCCATCCCGATTCATCAAAAGTAACTGCATCAAAACTAGAAGAGATGCTGAAAGGAACTGAAGTCCTGTTCATTCCTATGGCTCATGGGGGCGTTCCAGCTGGTTTAGATGTTTTTTTAAGATATTGTGATGGAAAGCTAGGAAAATCAGTCTTTTATCCTGTAAGATTCTCTAGAGGCAAACATAATGATTTTTCTCCGAGGATAAGTAATGAAGAACTTAGATATCTGACTACTGAGGCTTCAAATAGGAAGGTTGTTGTTTTTGATGAAGATAGTTATTCTAATAACACTCTATGGAGGGTAGTTGATTTATTCTTCAATCAAACGTTCCATAAAATACCAATAATTGTTGCAATCAATTACATGGAGAGATATATGGGTCCATATGTGGAATCAGCAGAAAAGACTTTGAACTTGTTTCCAAGTTGAAGATTAAAAGTGCAAACCTTTAAATTGTGTTTCTTCATTAGGATATATTAAAAAATGGCGTGGTGGAATTTTTTGATTGCAATTATCTTGAGTTTTTTGCCTATTGTTGAACTTAGGGCTGGAATTCCTATGGCTATTCTTTCAGGGATTAATCCTTGGATTGCCTTTTTCCTGTGTGTCTTTGTCAATATATTAATTATACCTTTTGTTTTCTTCTTTCTTGATAAGGTCCATGTTTGGCTTTTATCTTATAATTGGTATAAAAAATCTATAAATAAAACTTTTGAGAGAGCTAAGAAGAGAAGTGAAAAAGTCAAAAAAAATATGAATACATGGGGTATGCTGGCCCTAGCTTTATTTGTGGCCATTCCCCTGCCTGGAACAGGTGCTTGGACAGGAACTATTGTTGCCTGGCTCTTGAAACTGAATAGGAAAAAATCATTTTGGGCTATAACCCTCGGAGTTGCTATAGCTGGAATAATTGTTACCCTAGCTGTAACAGGACTGGTTGCCCTATTTGGGATTTTTATATAACTAGATAGTGGTTACAAAAAGAAAGATTTATAAATTAAGAAATTCTTGAAATTCATGACAAACAAAGATTATTCCCAACATCGCGGTTTTTTTAGAGAAATCATGGGCTACCCTGAAACATGGATAATTCTTGCAGCCCTATATGGTCTCGCAGAACTTGGAGTTACAGTTATCAAAGCCAATCAGTATGATAAATTTTTCTTACAACAAGCAGAGGTTCGCACCAGCGATTTAAGCCCAAGGGCTAAAAATGACAGCACCGGTACCTTGGCTAAACATCTGGAATCCTGGTTTCCGGGAATAGGCCCATTCAGCGTAAATCAAGCGAGGAGGAATAGTAGACTCGCTAGAGACCAGTTAATAACTGTTGAGGAGGTAAGAGCTGAACAAAATATGCTCGATTCTGCTGATGCCGCATACGCAGATTCTATCCGTGCTGAAAGAGCAAGATAATTCTTTTATCAATAAAATTCTTAAAGCCCAGATTCTATTGTATTTATATATAATCAGAAAAAGAGGAAAAAAAGTCAAATGAAAGTGGGCAAAAAAACAATCAGGGCCTTTAGATGGATTGTGGGAATTCTGAGAAAGCATAATGTCCCTTTTCAGATAAGCGGGGGATTCTCTGCTAAAGTATATGGCTCTAGAAGACCTGTGCATGATATTGATATAGATATCCCTGAAAATAAATTTAGGGTAATTCTCCCTGAAGTAAAGAGGTATATTGTATACGGGCCTTCAAAATACAAGAGTGATGCCTGGGATTTGTATCTAATGACTCTGAACTATCATGGACAGCTTTTAGATATTGGCGGAGCATTTGATGAGAAAGTCTGTGATATAAGAACAGAAAAATGGAGGAGCATTCCTACCAATTTTCACAATGCAAAGGAAATGAGTGTTTTTGGTTTGAAAGTTCCGGTTATAAATCCGCATGAATTAGTTGAGTATAAAAGTTATCTTTGCAGACACCAGGTTGAAGATATCAAAGCTGCAAAGGAATTTATTAAAAGAGAAAAGGTGAAAAAATGAAAAATAGACGAGGACAATTCTTTTTGATATTTGCCGTGATAATAGGCATAGCACTTCTTGTTGCTGCAACACAGTTCAACAAGACATCCAAAGATAATTCTGGTAAAGAGATGTTTGAGCTAAGATGTCAGAACTATCGTAATGAGATATTCAAGATAAGCGAGTATGCCCTATCCCATGATAAGACACAAGAATCTGGATTGATTAAGGATTTCTCAGATGGTTTTTATGATTATATGAATAGAAGTTACGATCATTTTGATTTGTATTTCTTATATAGCAATGAAACCAAGGCAGGGGTTGTTAAATATCTTGATGGAATTAAAGGAGAATTTGAAGAAATATATTTATTTGAAAATAGTTATACTTTTACTGGGGCAGATATAACCAAAACATATAACTTTTATACAGATGATTCATTTTACTTTTATATGAGGGCGAAGAAAGGAGGAGAAGTCTATGTATGCGAATAAAATAGAAGTAATTAATTTAAAACTAAACAAAGATTTTGGTAAACTCTAAGTTCACAACGTTTTGCAAAACCCAATTAGCCAAAATAACATAAGTCAAATCAAAAAAATGAGACAAATTATTAATAACAAGAAAGGAATATCTGAACTGGTTTCATATGTTCTATTGATTGTGTTAGCTATTGCAATTGCTAGCGGCGTTTACATCTGGCTTACGAGCATTGCTAAACCTTCTAATGCGGTTGAATGTCCTGATGTTAACTTGAGGCTTGAGAGTTATGAATGCATTCAAAGATTCGCAAATGATCCTGGAAAGTTAACCCTTGATTTAAAGAATAATGGAAAATTTGATATCACTGGATTCAGGATAATGATAAGAGATGATCCTGATAGACTTTTTTCTAATATCAGCGTTGTGAATGATTGTTTTGGTGGAGAGAGCACCCTGGGCGCATATGGGTGCGAGATAAAGGTCTCTGAAACAAGAAGTGTTTCTGGAACTTTCTCTGCTATAAACACAGTTAGACTAGTCCAAATTATACCAATAAAAGAAGTTGATGGCAAGCTTGCTTACTGCAAACCTATTGAATTCTTGATTGATAACTGTGTTTCCCCTTCTTCTGGTTGAAATCAGAATTATTGAGGATTAAGAGTTTTAGAGATATAGGTGAGAGCATATCCAACACCATAACCTACAAAAAATCTACCTGTAGAAACTGCTCCGTTTATTAATAGGGCTTGAGGTATATTTCTTTTAGATCTTTCTAGGAAGTCTCTTATAAATTCTTTGGGAAACAAGGAGGCTCGAGCGTTAAATCTACATGCGCTCTGGTACACTGCATCTACTTCTTTGTCAGATATCTTAAAGTCCACACAATAGCCTTTTAAATAAGCGTCTAGGCCAGAAAAAAGAGTATTCAGCACAATCACCCCCGTATCTGCTCTCAAACCCATTGGACGACCATTTGCAGCATTACTTCCTTCAATAGCTCCCACCACAAGTGTGGAAATATTCAAAAGGGGAACTAGGATACCCGTTGCGGATTTTATTTTTCTTGCTATTGGATGACTAACATTTTCTTCTAGACTTTCATTGTTTGTTGAATTACTCATATTCTTTTCCTAGAACCAAGAAGGTTCTTTCAATCCCTAAAAAATTGAGTTTTTTGGGATTTTGAGTCTTTTTATTAAACTTTTATACTGGTTTATACTTCAAGGCTTCTGGCTCACAAGATTTTTAAATTCATAATACCTAGGTATTTATGTTAAAATCTAAAAGAGGAATATCTCCGGTTATTGCAACAATACTTCTTGTGGTGATTGCGATTGCTTTATTTGGCGCAGTCTATGTCTGGATAACAAGTATGCAAAAAGATGCCATCATTAAGTTTGATACTGGAATTGAGCAAGCATGCTTAAAAGTTAATTTTAATGTTCTAAAACAAGGAGATGAGATACAAGTTCAGAATAGAGGTGAAGTTGCTTTGTATAGAGTTCAATTATATGTAAAGAAAGATGGCTCACTAGATTCTCTTGGAACAATTCCGCTTGAGTCAAGCTCAGGAGTCATTGGCCAGGGAGAGAGTGCAAGCGGCGAGTTTGATTTGGCAGGATGCCAACAAATCAAGGCCGTTCCAGTCTTACTTGGCATATCAAAGAAAACAGGAACTGAGAAAGAGTATGTCTGCCAAGAGAAAACAAAGTTTATCGGATGCTAAAGACAAAGTATAAAAAGCTAAATTTACTAAAAAATAGAGAAAAAGAGGAAAGATGAATGTATTAAACAATAAACGAGGAATTGAACCTGTTATTGCAACTGTTCTTTTGATTGTAGTTACTCTTGCTGTTGTTGGCTTAGTTATGGGATTTTTATATCCATATATTCAGAATATGATTGATAAGCAGACAGCCTGTAATGGTGTTGCTTTGAGAATAAGCAGTGAAGGAACTTGTACGGGGGGCCCAGATGGTACAAAGGTCATGGTTGAAGCTATATTGAATGATAATAATCTAAGCAAAATGACTACTTATTTCCTGTTTGGTGGGGAGACCAGGACAAATATATCAACAAGCTTGAATTTATTGCCTGAGAATGGCGGAGCAAGAACCTATAAATATGCGACTCAAGAAAAGGTAGAAAAGGTCTGGGCAATCCCAACAATAAAATTCAAAGGAAAAGATTTCAGCTGCGATAATGCAAAAGCAGAACTTACTCCTGTTTTAGCATGTTAGAGAGTATATCTAAACTGTATAAATTAAGGGTTTTAATAAAATTTTATCTTTTTAAAACCCAGACAAGATAATAACATATGAAAATGTTGAGGCAAAAAAGAGGTGTTGTCTGGGTTTCTACTATTCTGTATATCTTGATAAGTCTGGCGGTCTTATCTCTTGTCTTGGTATCTGTGCAACCAATTATAGACAAGAACCGAGATAAAGCGCTATGTTCTCAGAGCGAACAGATGCTGAGAGATATTGATTCTAGGATAAGAGATGTCGGTTCTGTTGAAGGAAATAAGCTCTCTTTAGATGCAAAGATAAGTCGAGGAAACTTAATAATAAACTCAAGTTCAAATTCAATAACTTGGGAACTAACAGACTCGGCATATCAGTATAGTGAGGAAAACACGCCAATAAATATTTCAGCTAATATAAAAGCCATTACAAGAAGAAGCAGAGAGAACAAATGGGATGTTAAGATATACTTGGATTATCAGGGAAAATATAATGTAACCTATAACAATGGAGAAACCTCAAGAGTCTTATCTGAATCAGATTATGTTTTGTTCTTTGAGTATGCTGGCAATAGTGATTCTTTGAAACAGATTGATGTCCGTGTAAGTTAATTATTAATTAAATATCAGTCAAGAAAACCGGCTTTTGCAAATTCCTCTTCTCTGACTTCTGCCCCATATCTTGAGATCTCTTCCATAATTTTCTGGGTTCCGAGAACATAACGGCCCTCCTTGTGTTTCCTAATTTTCCTTAAAGAAACAAGAAAATGAGCGCGCCTATTCCTCTGACCTCGTTCTTGAATTTTATTGGCTGGGGATACTCCTAACTTGCTTAAAGCACCGAGGATTGGTCCTGCTAATGATTCATAACCATGATTCTGAATTAAATTAGTAAGTTGTTTTTCAGATACTCCCTCTTTGCATCCAATCATAAATGGCTCTTTCCCCTTACCAACCCAGAGATACATTTTTGAAACATCACTATATAACAATCCGGCATCAAACTTTAAATCTTCATCACTAAAAGTACCTGGATGATAAAAACCACAGTCTCTTAAATTTTTTGGAGTAAAGAAATAGTCCGGTCTAGTCTGGACTGAGTGATTGTCTGCTTCTGTTCCATATGATTTCATTGATTTAGCGGTTTCAACTGGTCTCCTTGGCCAAGGATCTGAACGATCTTGGTCTGTTGGACCTTGTAAACATGCTAAAAGTGTGTCTAAATTAGTTGACATTTTTTACCTCTATATGTATAAGTGATAATAGTTTATAAACCTTTCTTTTTGTTACTTTTAACTAGTGGTGACAAGAAAGAGAGAATAGTTCTCGAAATCTTTAAATAAGTCAGGAAACATAGGTTATCATGTTTGACCTAAAGTTTATCAGGGAGAATGAAAAAGAGATAAGAGAGTCTATCCTGAAAAGAGGATTGGAGATTCATGCCCTAAATGATATTCTAAAAGAAGACATAGAATTTAGGGAGATAAAAGAGAAAGTTGATGAATTGCGGCATGAAAGGAATGTTATTTCTGAGAGAATAAATGAAGCAAAGAAACAGGACAAGGATGTCAGACCGATTATAGAGAAAGCAAGAAAAATCCCTGAGGAATTAAAGTCTTATGAAGAAAAATTATCTAAGCTTGAGGCGAGCACAAGCCTATTAATTAAGAAGATACCGAATATCCTTGATAAGAAAGTCCCACAAGGCAAGGATGCAAAACATAATAAAGTGTTAAGAAAATGGGGAAAGATACCAAAGTTCAAGTTTAAAATCAAGACGCATGTCGAAATTGCTGAAGACCTTGGTCTATGTGACTTTGATGCCAGTGCAGAAGTTGCTGGAAAAGGATTCTACTATCTTAAAGGAGACCTTGCTCTTTTGAATCAAGCACTTCTCCAGTTTGCAATTGATTTTATGAAGAAAAAAGGATACCAGTATATTGAACCGCCTTTAATGATGAGGGCGGACATCGCTGCTGCTGCAGGAGATCTTGGGGCATTTAAGGATGCTCTCTATAAGATTGAGGGAGAGGACCTGTATATGATACCTACTGCTGAACACGCCATTCTTGGTATGTTGAGAGATACGACACTTGCTGAAGAAAAGCTGCCAGTAAAGTGCTTTGGATATTCAATGTGCTTTAGAAAAGAGGTCGGAGCTCATGGAATCAATGAAAAAGGCCTTTGGAGAACTCATCAATTCAATAAAGTTGAACAGTTCATATTCTGCAAACAAAAGGATTCTGGAAAGTATTATGATGAACTATTAAAAAATTCAGAAGAGATTGTCAAAAAACTTGGCTTACCCTATAGGGTATTTGAATCGTGTGCAGGAGACCTGAGCATATGGAAGAGCAGAGGAGCTGATATTGAGGTTTATAGACCTACAGTTGGCGAGTATGGAGAGATTATGTCTGTGTCAAACTGCGGAGTATATCAATCAAGAGATTTAGGAATAAAAGGCACAAACAGCAAGGGCGAGAAATACTTCATCAATACCCTAAATAATACTGCCATGGCAACCTCAAGAATCATGGTAGCTATTCTAGAGAACTTCCAACAAGCTGATGGAACAGTCAAAGTTCCAAGTGTTCTTCAGAAATACGTTGGAAAAAAAGTGTTGGGAGAGAAGAAAAGTAAAAAGGTTAAGAAAAAGAAATCAAGAAAATGAAGAAACAAATGATTCCGATTGTTGATGAGCGTGACAAACTGATTTGTTATAAAGAGAGAGGATCAATTAAATCTGGGGAGATTTATCGTGTTTCTAGTCTTTGTATTATTAATAGTAAAAATCAAATTCTCTTGGCAAGAAGGGCATTGACTAAATCGCATAACCCTGGAAAGTGGGGCTTATCTGTAGAAGGCACCGTTGAAAAAGGAGAAACATATGATTCTAATATCATAAAAGAAGCTGAAGAGGAATTGGGGTTGAATGGGATAAAGCCCGTTAAAGGATTAAAGGTCCGAGTAAAATCCCTATACAATTATTTTTGTCAGATATATCATCTAAAAATAGATAAGGAACCCAAGGAATTTAAAATTAGAAAAGAAGAAATTGAAGAAATAAAATGGTTCCCTAAAAAACAATTCTTTAAACTTGTAAATGATTGCCCAGAAAATTTTATAGAGAATATGAAAGAAAGAGCAGAATTATTCTTTCCCAATTAGTTCTTGCTTTTTAATTTCTCTTTAAACCAGATTATGGTCTCATTGATGAGATCTTTTTCAGAGCTTTTATCGAGAAAATTATGATCTCCTTCCTTTATCATCTTGAGCTTTGAACCCATCGACTCAACAACTTTTTCATCGCCAGTACCCCCTGTTACTTCATCATTCTCTCCTCTTAATATGAGTGTGGGGGTATCTCTAAGTTTAGGAAGGTCTTTTGATAAATCCAAAGTGAGCATTTGTTTGAACAATTCTTTTCCAGCAATTAGTTCTTTAATAACTTTTTTCGAAGGCAGTTGTTTCATCGTCACACGCCAAACGCCTTCTTCTTCAATCATCTTATGATATTTTGGCTGGTCATAATAACTTCCTAAACCAAGTTTCCAGCCAGGGCCCCAGAATACAATTGTTTTAACTTTAGGTTTCGCTATAAGGGCTGCAGAGGCCGCCATACTGACTGCAATTATCCCTATATTCTCTTTGTCTATAGCTAGGGTTTTAACATAATCAACAGCAGTTAAGATATCTTCGGCTTCTGTATACAGGGTCATATCTTTGAATTCCATATCACTTTCACCCGAACCTCGGCAATCTATTCTAAGAACAGCAAAACCAGAATCAATTAAAGGTCCAACTGCATGATTGTTCATAGGATAATAATCTTTAGTCCCTTTAAAACCATGGACAACAATTATTATTGGAGGATTCTTATTCTTAGGCATTGCTAAAAGCGCAGCCAGTTTTTGGCCTTTTGAATTTTTGAAAAATACCTTCTTTTCGTTCATGTATTTTTAAGAAGTGATATAATTTAAATCTTTTTGCAGAGCAAAAGTCTTTTAAATCAAAATGCATTATAACAATATGGCAAAAGTAAAAAAACAAGTTAAAGAACCAAGGAAGGAAGAAAAAGCAAAGAGACACTTAAAGATCCTTGCTATCGGAGACTTGCACGGAGACACTAGGCAGGTTGAAAAGCTTGCTGAGAGAGCAATCAAAGAGAAAGTTGATTTTGTTGTGATATCTGGAGACTTAACTAATCCAGACCAGGCAACAGACTATCTTGTCGGACCTTTTGCAAAGAGGCATGTAAGGGTCTTACTTATTCCGGGAAATCATGATTTACTTGCAACAACAAATTTTCTGGAGTCAGCATACAAGCCAGATGTAATGAACATTCATGGCAAAGGAATTCAATCCCATCATATCGGAATCTTTGGGGCGGGTGGAGCGAATATAGGGCTTTTTCAGCTAAAAGATAAAGAGATGTACGATACTCTAAGAAAAGGTTTTGATCAAGTTCATGGCGCTGATAAAAAGATAATGGTAACACATGTTCATCCTTCTAACACTTTAATGGAGAAGCTTACAACAATCTTCCCTGGCTCAGACGCCATAAGGAAGGCTATTGAGAAATTCCAACCAGATATTGCAATATGCTCCCACGTCCATGAAGCAGAGGGCATAGAAGAGAGGATAGGGAAAACAAGAGTAATTAATGTTGGAAAGAAAGGGAAAATAATCGAAATCTAATAGAGCAATCTTTGCCGAAGCACAAAAATAACCTTGCTAAAATTAAAATAAATAAATATAAAATAATTAGAAATAATAAATTAAATATCAAATAATGGCTTTGCAACGTTGTAAAATCTAGGGGATTTTACCAAAGCCCATACAGTTTATTTAAACTTACATAAAAACACGATAACATTAACATGCCAAATCCAAAACAGACGGATAAGATTTATAGTATTGTTGCATCTGGACCAGTAATCATCAAAGACAATAAAGTCATGCTGGTTGTTCTTGATGATAAAGATCCATTTCTAAAATTTCCAGGTGGAAAAGTCTTTGAGGGCAAAACACTGAAAGAATCGTGTTTGATTGAAACTAAGATGGAGATTTGCTGTGAAATTGAAATAATCAGGGAGCTTGAACCAATGATGTTATGGAAGAAGCCACATACTGGCGAGGATATCGCTGTTGTTTTGATTCATTGGTTAGCGAAGCTCAAGGAAGGCCAGATTCCTAAGAAAGGAAAACATACAAAAGAGATTTTATGGATTGATTCTAATAAAGAAACATGGAAAGGATATGAACTTGGACCAAATGTCAAATATTTTCTAGAGAAGCTGAAGAAAGAGGGGATAATCAAATAAATAATATTCAAAATGGAAACTTTCGCACAGAGTTTTGAAAGATTACCCCAAATAAGAGCGGGAATAGGGTTGTACCAAGAACCAAATCACGGCCTTTATGATGTTTACGATCATACGATGCAAGTTTTTGAAGAAGCAAGAAAGATAGATAGAAGCCTAGGTTTTGGCATAGCTGCTCTTTTGCATGATATTGGAAAACCAGACACAGCACGCCCCATGGTAAATGGCGCAGTTCATGAATTAAATCCTTTGGGAAAATCTTATAATACTTTTAAAAAACATGAAGAAGTTGGACAGGGAATAGTAGAAAGACTGAATCCACGCTTATTCACCGCAGATAACCTTGATCAAAACCTAATTGCGACACTAGTCGGATCGCACGGATTGCCACATGAACAAATAAAAGAATTGAGATATTTTTCTAATATTCAACACTGGCCCTGGTTTTTAGAGCAATATCAGACGATGACCAGATTAATAAAAAGTAGAGGTATCGACCCAAAACAAATTCTTGATTTATTCTTAGCAGATAAAAGAGGGGGCGGAAATTCCTTCCCAGATCAAGAAGAAGTCGAGTTGCTAATAAGCACAATTCTAAAAAGCAACCATCCAACTACCTCAGAAATAAGAAGAATATATGATTTACAAAGAGGATTAACTAGAGATTCTTAACCATGTAATCTCCCTCGAGATGATAACCTAGATTTTTATAGTACTCTCTAACCCCTACGCCTGATATGACCTTAATTGATTTGAGCTTGTTCTTCTTTGCGATGAGCTCTGCTTCAAGCATAAGCTTTCGACCTAGGCCTTTGTGCTGAGTTTCTTTATCTTCTGCTTTTTTTCCAATTTCTATGGAAGGGCCATAGACATGGAGCTCACGAACTAAGAGAATTTTGCTTTTTTCCGAGATTCTTAACCTGATTAATCCGAAGATTATGTCTTGAGAATTAATTATTTCTAGGAAAAATTCTTTTCCTTTGCTTGCATCATATTTTATGATGTTAAGTTTGAGATTGGTATTGATTTCTTTAAACTTTTTATCTCGAATTGCAAAACCTATCTCTCTACATCTTATACATTTACATATTATCTTGTTCTTTTTCATCTCATCCTGGACAACCTTTCGCAGGTCTATTTCATGAATGCCTGCGACAAGAAAATCAGGTGGAATCTCTCGCATGACCCGCATTATTCTGCAGTATTTTGGAACTAACTTCTTGAATTCTATCAAGAGCTTTATCAGTTCTTGTTTTGTATAGGGATTATACTTGCCCTGTTTCCAGAGTTTCTGAAGTTCGGACCCATAGATGACTTGACAGGGATAGATTTTTAGCTGGTCCGGCCTGAAGGATTCATCTGCAAATATTTTTTTGAACAAAGAGATATCTTTTTTGAAATCTGTGCCAGGAAGGCCAGGCATAATGTGAAATCCGACTTTAAAGCCGGCTTCTTTCAATCTTTTTGTTGCTTGAATAACATCTTTGATTGTGTGACCTCGTTTTGTCTTTTTATAAATTACATCATCTAGGGCCTGAACACCTAGCTCAACCCTGGTACAGCCAAATTCAAGAAGTTTCTTTATGTCTTTATCTGTGCATATGTCTGGTCTTGTCTCTATGCATAGGGCAATACATCTGTGCTCTGCTGTCTCGTTCATCTTCTTTGCCTGCTCAAGTGTCTTTGAAACTTTGCCATTTAGGGCATCGTAGCATGATTTGACAAAATTGTACTGATAGGCTTTGGGATATGATAAAAATGTTCCGCCCATTATGATTAGCTCAATCTTATCTGTTGGATGATTCATGACTTGGAAAGAATTCAATCTTGCTAGAACTTGATTATGGGGATTATAACTGAGGTTAATTGCTCTGATTATTGCTGGACTTTTAGGAGTATAAGACTGGGGAACATTCAGTGAGGGACAAAAAATACAGGTTCCATGGGGGCAGGGTCTCGGCTTTATGACTACAGCTATAGGTGTGACTCCGCTAATTGTTTTTGTGGGCTTTCTTTGAATAATCATATTAATAAGAAGACTATTAGATTAAAAAACTTGGCATCTGAATAGAACTGGAAATTTTAGGCTTTCGCCATCTTTGCCCAGATAGCATCACTGATTCTTTTTAATGCTAGGGCGTAGGCTGAGGCCCTCATTGAGATTTTCTCTTTCTTTGCGAAAGTATAAACCTCACAGTAGGCCCGGTCCATAACCTCTTTCAATCTTGTATTAACTGTATTTTCTGTCCAGGGTTTATTCTGCATGTTTTGGAGCCATTCAAAATAAGAAACAACAACTCCGCCAGCATTTGCTAGAACATCTGGAATGATGAAGATGCCTTTTTTCTCTAAATAATCAGAAGCCTCTTTTGTGGTAGGGCCATTTGCTCCTTCTGCGAGTATCTTTGCCTTGATTTTTTTCATGTTCTTTGAAGTTATCACATCTTCGATTGCACAGGGGCATAGAATCTCTGAGTCGAGTTCAAAAATCTTGTCTCTATCAAGGGTTTTGATTCCGGTTTCATGATAACCTTTGATTGTCTTATTTTGTTGAGAGTATTGGAGAAGAGCGTCTACATCGAACCCATCTGATTTGTATAAGCAGAGGGATGAATCTGAGATTGCAACCACTTTTATTCCTGCTCTGAATAAAAATAAAGCGAGATAACTTCCAACATTTCCAAATCCCTGAACAGAAGCTCTAAGGTCCTCTTTATCTAAGCCAAGATCTTTGATTGCATTCATTATTGTAAAGAAAACCCCCCTACCTGTTGCCTCTCTTCTTCCTAGAGAGCCTCGCTTTTCAAGAGGCTTGCCAGTTATTACCGCGTAAGTATCTTTTCCTGTGGCTTTGCAGTGTTCGTGTCTGAACCACTCCATTATTTTTCCATCTGTATTGACATCGGGAGCAGGAACATCTTTTTTTGAACCAACGCAGTCAGCAATTGCTTTTGAGAATTGTCTTGTTAGCTTCTCAAGCTCAGATTCTGAAAGCTTTGAGGGATCAACAATTATCCCGCCTTTTCCTCCGCCAAATGGAATTCCGGCTACTGCGGTCTTAATTGACATCCATAAAGCCAGGGCCTTAACTTCATCAAGAGAAACATTCTTATCATATCTTATGCCGCCTTTGTAGGGGCCTCGGGAGTTATCGTGCTGAACCCTATAACCTTTGAAAATCTTAAGCTGTTTATTGTCCATCATAACTGGAACTTTGACTTGAATAACTCTATTTGGCTCAAGGATGTAGTCAATCATGTCTTTATCCAAGCCAAGTATCTTAGCTGATTCAAGGACTTGTTTGTTTGCTTCTTCAAGAGGATTTATCTCTTTTTCCTTATTTGATTTTTTTGATGACATTTTATTAATTTTGATGTAATTTGTTTATTTTTGGCAAGAAACCTTTTGTGTTGAGGCACTCTTGCTTAACCTTATGCGCTTTTGTTAAACGTGATTAATCTTCATAACTTGAATATTTAAAAACTTAATTGATGTAGAAAACATAGGTTAAAATGACAAAAATAATGAGCAAAGCAGAGAGATTGAACAAAGCCCTGGAACTTGGACTGCCTGTTCCTAATTTTGAGGTTGTCAAAAATTTTGAAGATATAAAATGGGCCGGAGAAAAAGAGGCCTATTGCGGCTGGACAATCAGAACTTCTCTAGATGAAGGTAGGGGTTTTTCCCTCCCATTTGCTCCAGAAATAAGCAAAGAGGAAATAAAGAAAAAGATTCCTGAATTCAAGGAGAAACTTGGCGCTTTGAGTGAGAGAGCCAATTTTATTATCTACCCTGCCTGGAAATTCAAGAGAACAGGAAATACAGTGGTTAGTGGAAATAAGATTATTATTGAAGGCGTAAGAGATACATTATTTCCTGAGAAGCCTGTTCCTGATGTGCATTATACTTTCATAAAGAGAGGAAATAGTTTGCCCATACTGGAGAAGTTTAAAGGAGACAAGGAACTTCTTAATCAGAAAGAACTCTTGATGCTTTTGGATACTGCAAAAAAGGTCAAAATGGATGGTGTTTTGATTGAATGGTTTTTCGATGAAAAAAAGAATTTCCATGTCTATGATCTTGTTCCATTTAAAGAAGGAAAACGCGAGGATGCGGATTAAAATGAAAGAAATAAAAACTAAAGTTGAAAGTGAGATTCCTAACCAAGAGCAAGTCTGGGATGAGATTGCACCTAACTGGAAAGAAGTCAGGCAAGTCCCGATTAAAGAGGCTGTTGATTTTCTAAAAGATGCTGAAGGAAATATTCTTGATTTGGGGTGTGGAAGCGGGAGAAACTTTGTAAAATCAAAAGGCACAATTTATGGAGTAGATTTTTCTAAAAGAATGTTGACCTATGCTAAATTAAATGCAAAAAAGAAAGACATCAAAGCAATTTTGATAAAAACAGAAGGACATAAACTTCCTTTTGAGGATAATTTTTTTGATAGAGCAATTTTTATTGCCACCTTGCACTGTATTACTTCAAAAGAAAAGAGAGAACAGGCACTGCGAGAATTATTAAGAGTAATGAAACCAAAATCAAGAGCCTTGATAACTGTTTGGAACAAAGCCCAACCAAAATTTAAGGAAGAAAAGAAAGAGGTGCTGCGCGGTTGGTCGTTCAATGGAGAAAGGTTTGAGAGATATTATTACCTATATGATAAAAAAGAACTAGTTAGTTTAGTGAATAAAGTTGGATTTAAAATAATCAAAGTTGTGGACAAAGAGATTCAAGAAAGTCCGACTTTCAAAGGGAATATTTTGGTTTACGTTGAGAAGAGTTAAAAAGAAGGAATCATCCCTTTGTTTCTTGAACTCTAACAACGAGGTCATAACTTCGATATATCCCCGGAATAGGTTCTTCTCGAAGCACGACCTTATGAAAGATTTCTGAACCCTTTCTAATTTTAGAATGATATGTTAGGGACCAAGGGGAAACCAGGCCGATTTCACTTAGGGCCTCTTCAATAGATAATGCCCTCATATTTGAACCACCAAGAACTTCTATAGACAATAATGTTGGACTCTCTCTTGGAAGGGCGGCTAATTCATCCATAACTCGATTCCATCTATTTTCAAGAGAATATGGTCTTGGGGCTGGAACTCGTTCTGGCATTTTTTATAATTTGATTAAGTTTAATAAATTAGATTCTAACATGGTTTAAAAAGATTTCTAATCAACTTAAAAACTTTTAAAAACTTGTTCTTGTTCTATTTTATATGAAGATTACAAGAAAAGAGCTGATAAGCCAGTACTTGAGTTTTTTCAAGCTCAAGAAGCATGCAGTAGTCCCTAACGCAAGCCTTATTCCTGAAAATGATCCAACTGTCCTTTTCACAACTGCAGGGATGCATCCCTTAGTTCCTTATATCTTGGGACAGCAACATCCCCTAGGAAAGAGACTTGTTGGTGTTCAGAGATGTATCAGAACAGGCGATATAGAAGAAGTGGGAGATGCATTTCATCATACTTTCTTTGAAATGCTAGGAAATTGGGCACTAGGAGATTACTGGAAGTCCGAGGCTATCAAGATGAGTTATGATTTTTTGACAGAAGTTCTTCAGATTCCCACAGAGAAGTTATCTATTTCATGCTTCAAGGGAGACGATGATGCTCCACGAGATGATGAGAGTGCAAAGATATGGGAGAGCTTAGGAATTGATGAGAAGAAAATTATTTTTCTTGGAAAAGACAAGAACTGGTGGGGACCAGCTGGAAAGACAGGGCCTTGTGGACCAGATACAGAAATGCATGTCTATGTTGGCCTAGGTAAACCTAAACCTGGTTCGAATGCTGAAAAAAATGAAAAAGAGTGGTGCGAGATATGGAATGATGTTTTTGTTCAGTATAATAAAACTAAAGATGGAAAGTTTGAGCATATTGACAGAAAAGTAATAGATACTGGAATGGGTGTTGAGAGGGTCTTAACTGTTCTCAATGGCTTGAAAGATAATTATCTCACTGATATCTTTCAACCTGCAATAAAAGAGCTTGAAAAGTTGTGTGATAAGCACTATGGCTTTAATCAAGACCACACCAGGATGATGAGAATCATTGTTGATCATATCAGGGCAGCTGTTTTTATCTTAAATGAGAACACTGTTCCAAGCAATGTTGAACAGGGCTATGTTCTAAGGAGACTAATAAGAAGAGCAATAAGATTCGGCCTTAGACTTGGAATCGAAGGAAAGCTCTGTAAAAGACTTGCGAAGATATTTATTGATTTCTATAAAGAGGACTATAAAGAATTCAAGAACACTGAGAGCTTTATCCTTGAGGAGATTGAAAAAGAAGAAATAAAATTTAAAGAAACACTGGATAAAGGAATCAAAGAATTTGAGAACATTATATCCGAGAGAAAAGCAAGAAAATTGAGTGGAGAGGACTCATTCTTACTCTATCAGAGCTTTGGATTTCCATTTGAAATCACAAAAGACCTATGTAGTGAGAGAGGAATCAAAATAGATGAAGATGAATTTAATGAAGAACTTGAGAAGCACCAAAAATTATCGAGACAATCTAGCCAGGGAAAATTCAAATCAGGCTTAGCTGATGATTCAGAAGAAACAACAAAACTTCATACTGCAACTCACTTGCTAAATCAAGCACTTAGAGAAGTTCTGCAAGAAGATATTCAGCAACGAGGTTCAAACATAACCCCTGAAAGACTAAGGTTTGATTTTAATTTTGAGAGAAAATTAACAGACAAAGAGCTCAAGGAAATTGAAGACATTGTCAATAAGAAGATTTCCGAAGGCATGGATGTCAAGAGAGAGGAAATGTCTGTTGATGATGCTCTGAAGAAAGGAGCCCAGGCTGTCTTCAAAGAAAGATACGGAGATAAAGTTTCAGTCTATACTATCTGTGATAAAGATAAAAAATCAAAACACTTTTCATGCGAGATTTGCGCTGGACCTCATGTCAATAACTTGAAAGAACTAGGACATTTTAGAATTCTTAAAGAGGAAGCTGTTGCAGCCGGGGTCAGAAGGATTAAGGCTGTGCTTGAGAGCTAGAGCATAAAATATTCTTCTTAACAAGACGCGTTTGTGCTGAGGCAGTCTTGTGTTTATTCCTTCTTCTCAATCTTCTCTTTCTTAGTTCTCTTTGGCAAGAACATTGCGAGAATCATGCATGCTAGGAATAGGAATAATAGGGGCCAAGCGACCCAGGCCGATAAAAGCTTGGCATTATTTGCGATTGTTGTTAAGAATATTAAGACAAGGGAGACAATCATAATAATAGATGAAGAATCTAGGACTAGCTTCTTCTTTGGCTTATCCTCTTTCTTTTCCTCTTTTTTATCGGGTTTCGTTGGATCTGGCATTTTTAATAAACAGGGTTATGTGTTAATAAATCTTTCAGCCACAACGTTGTGCCTTTAGGCATGGCTGAACTAATTATCTTTTAATTTAGATATAAAGATGATTTGGGTGTTCTTCTTAACAATTGCTACAGGTTGCTGTGCACTCTTCAGTTCTCATGTGCTGGCAGTCATAGTTCAAGATGACTTGAAAGCCGTCTGTACTTCCTGCTTTTACAATCCCCAAGTCTGTTTGGGATGAAACTTCCTCGGCTATACAAGTAACTCTAACATCATAGGCATCTACTGAACCTGTATTTGTAACTCCACCATCAACTCTACCAAAACAGCCCGTAGTACCCCCTATTTGATTGACCATTTGATGAAATGTTCTTAGAGATGCTCTTTCGGGAGTATTTGTCTGAGTTTTCTGTGTTGGTGTCTGAGCAGATGATTGAGGATTAGTTGCCTGTGTGATTTGAGTCTGAACTCTTGAAAGAACAGTGCTTGTTTCAGTAGTATTTTCCCTAGAAAATAGGATATAAGACAGAAGGACAGCTATGGCTACGATAGCTAATATAATCACTAATCTTGGTGTGGTTGGGAGCCTTATGCCGTGTCTTCGCATTTCTTTATTGACTGTATGCTTTACTATGTCCAGGTTTTTGACCTTTTCATAGCTCTTTCCACACTTGTGGCACTTATCCCCTATAAGCCTTGAGCCACATCTTTGGCAATATTGCATTCTTTTTGGAGTTAGTTTGAACTTAAAAACCTAACTATAAGGGGTATAACCAGTAGATAGGGCCCATATGTATATTATAAGATTGTGGCTAGTCAATTATTTTGACCTCATTTTTAAGAAGAGTTTTGAAAGAATTCACTCTCTTAATACCTAATAAACATCATTATAGACTGATTCAATTCCAGATTCTAGAAGTCACTAGTATGCTTATTCAAGACTCATGGTCATGAGTATATCGTTTGATTCATCCATAACCTTCTGCATTATCTTCTTATCAGGCATATCCATGAACTCTTCTTTATACTTCAATGCCTTACTTGCTGCGGCCATAGCACCTATCTTCTCCTGGGCCTTAACTTTCATCTCATTCATTACATATTGCAGAATCTCTTCTTGATCTGCTCTTGGGTTTATTTTCTTGTAGTTAAGTGCTTTTGATGCAGCAGACATCATAGCTATCTTTATTTTTTCGTCAGACATTTTCTCTCCCTTTTTTAAGTATACCTTTAAATGTTTTAACACCTTTAAAAACATTATGGAACTCGAGTAGAGGTATTATTTTCCTTTGATTTGTAAGAGAACTGATAATTTTTATACACACGAATGTGTATAAAAATAGAAGGATTTAAATACTTGAAAACTGTAACTTTCTATGTTACTAAGTAAAAAATCAATAATAGGTATAAATGAAGAATTTGACAAAGGTCATGTCGTAAATGAGAATAGTCTAGAGTATGCTCTTGAACTAGCCAGAAAATCAGAAAACTGGCTAAAGTCCCTAGCTGTCTTAGTAAGGGCCATACTTATTGACCATATTTTTGAAGATGGAAACAAAAGAACTGCTGCTGCAGTTATTGTGTCCTGGCTAGAGATGGAAAACCTGCATGGAGATATGGACCAGATAAATCGATTGATTGTCAAGATACTCAAAAAGAATATAACCAGCTTAAATGAGATAATGGAGCTAATAAAAAATGCAACAGAATAAAAAACAAGATTTTGGAAAAGATGATAAAAAGTTTTTGGAAACTGCGAAAAGAATCATCAAACAAAATCCAGAGATGTTTGAAGCTTTGATGGAGTTTGAAAGAACAAAGAAACTTCCTAAACTGACAAGAAAAGAAAGAATAAATGTTACTATAGACTCTAGACTTCTAAGAAAATTCAAGGATTACTGCAAGAAAAACAATAAAGTCATGTCAAAGTTATTTGAAAGTTATATAAAAAAGGAACTGGGGATGAAGAACTAGTTCTTCGTCTATTTATTTCATATATCCTTTTCGAGTTCCATAAATAACTGTTGGGCCTACCACGAGTCCTATGAGATTCGCAAAAATCAAAGATTCCAAGGGCTTGGGAGTTCCACCGAATTTATGCACTGAATAAAGGATTGTGTTGGCTACTGCCCAAGGAACTGCTGTAGCCAGAGTCCATGCTAGTACAGGATTTTTTATTTTTGAAAGATTTTGAGTGAGTTTTGAAATTGCGCTACTCATTAATAAATTATAAACCAAATTTCTTGAAGCTGCCTGGATTGCTTGATCAAAGCCAGCGCTATAATTGACCATAAATACATATGCTGAATTTACTGATGAAGTGACCAAGCCTATCCTTGGATTCACCACAGAATAAACTGCTGTTTGAATTTTGTCGAGGAGAGATTCTTTCATCTTAATCATCCTTGGCTATCAAAACCTTACCCTCTTCAAAGACTAAACCAGCATCATTTTCGAAAGAACCATAAAAATAATCTTTTCCTCTGTGCATAAGCCACTTAGGGTATTTATCATTTTGAACAACTGAAAGAACTTCGGCAATAAACATTGTATGAGTTCCGACGCTCAGAGTTTGAATTGTCTTGCACTCCAGGCTTACTGGGGCTTATTCTTTAATCGACCATATAACCTATCCCAGATACCTCTCGCTGATTTTCTAATGTCCATCTTTACCTCCCTCAATCTTTATTTCATTTACAGTTTCATCTTGTTCGAGAATATTGATTGTGATTTCGGCAATCGTGCCGGGCTTAAGATGAGATTCGAGAATTCGAGGAATAACTATGATAGACTGAGAACCATGTTTTGCTATCTTTTTTGTGATTGTGAACTTCTTGTTTTTATTCATTCAAGTCTCCAATCACCTCTTGACTCGCTCTGTCTTGCTTCTATCCCGCCTAAATAGGCAAAAAGTATATACATAAAATATGTATAAATTAGAATATACTGTTTTATAAAGCTTTCGCTTTGTAATCATTATTAAGTAACACAAAATAGGCTAAAGAAAGAAAAACTGGTTATTTGACAAAATTTCGTGCTTGCTAAAGTTTATTTCCTATATGCATTGTCATGATGATCGAAATTATCAAAGAGAAGCTCGTCTTTCCTTTTGTCAAATTGAAAAATCAGGACAAAAGAACCGATATGGACTCTTTTTGAGTCTTTCATATCATGGCTTAAATTTTTATAATGATCAACATCTTGAGAATTCGCAATTTCTTCAATCTTCTTCAAAAGTTGATCATAGAGGGCTTTATCTTTTTTTGACATTTTTGTAAGAATTTCATGTAATTTTTCACTTATCTTAATCGTGTACATCTTTCCCTCTTTTCGATACTTCTTTTTTAACTTGTTGATTTTCTTAATTCTTCGACACAACTAAATTTGGCATATTTTCCTTTTCTTATTGTTTTCAATTCTTCAAGAAACTCCGGCTTTAGTTGAGACTCAAGAAAATTTTCTTCATATACTTGAGTCATTAAAGCAACTGCTTCACTTTTGTTTTTCAGACCAAACTTTGCCTTAACTATGTTCAGAATCCTGTCTTCTCTCTCTCCGATGTTTATTATGTTTTGAACCATTTTCAAATTATCTGATTTATAACTTTTAATTATAATATATAATGAAACATTATATTTAAAGGTTTCGGTTATAATCTATTTAGCCTGTTTCCATAAAACTTCAAAATGATTTTGATATGATTCTGCTATCTTTTTGTTCTTTATCAGAATGAATATTGGTTTTGGTTCTATCATATGTATTGAAACATAATCGCCGAAAATACAGGTTGTAGCTTCACTCTTGATATCTAAGAACTTGTACTGGAAACCTTTTAACTTGAATGGCTCTTGACTTTTAAGATCTTTATTTCCGATTATCTTTATCTTAATTCCTTTTCTTGTTGCTTCTTTTGCCATTGCGGGCATCTCATATAAACTAAAGAACATCAACCCGGTTGAACCAAAAGCACAAAACTCTTTTTCTTTTAGTGCTAAATTGACAAAAGTCTTTATTCCCTCTTTTCCTTCGTATATCTTAACCTCAATATCTTGCTTTTCTTCTGTTTTTATCTTTTTTAATTCTTGAATCAAATCTGAAACAACAATCTCTTTTGATTTTAATGGATTAAGTAAATTTTCTGGGCTTGAACATGAGAAGAACTTCTTTTTTTTCTTTACAATGTAGGAGATTTGGCCTTTCTCTATAAGATGATTTAGAAGGGTGTAAGATAGGGTTCTGTCTATACCTAAATTTTTAGCTAACTGATTAGCTGAAAGTTCTCCTTTCTTCACAAGTTCAAGATAAACTTTAGCTTCATTTCCAGTTAGGCCTGCTTCTTGAAGTTTCTCGATTGTTTCCATGGATTATAACGCCGGCCATACTTAAAAATGTTGTTATTTTTAATAACAACTTACATATTTAATCTAAGATTCGATTTTTATATCAATTAAAATGAAATCGTCAATATCGGAAAAAGTAAAAGATAGAATTTATGATGTTCGAGAATATATTGAAGAAAAAGCAATATATCCTGCACTTCTTTTAGTCTCCCCCCTGGTGGTAATGCTAGCAGCCACCACGGAGTCTAAAAGAATAAAATACAGTCTAAGAGAAGCGCTGAATCTTTATGCGGGTATTGCATTACCCCTTTTGATTGCAGGTTCTTTTATCTATTATAAATTAAATCAAGCAATTAAAACAGATAATCCCTGGATACGAGCAGGGATGGTTGGATTTTCTTTGGGGGTTAGTGGTCCCGTAACAATTCCCGGATATGCTCTTGGATCTTATACTGCAAGAAAGTTGAACCGGCAAAGATTAGAAAGAGCAAATAAACTAGAACAAATAACTTCTAATTATTCAACATAAATAGCTGGCTTGCCAGGCTTGGCTTTGCTTGCTTTGTTCTGGGGATCTACCTTGTTCTTATCATTGACTGCAAAAACTTCAAGAGGTAAGTTAAGGGATTTTTGAATACTTTCTTTTGATTGTTTGTATGTGTTAAGTTCATTTGGAATTGTATATAAAAATACTTTTTTTGGAACTTGTTTCTTTTCAGCTAACATCTTAAGGATATTACTTATGTCCTGAATTGTCTTACCAACTGCTTGCTCTTGCTTTTCAAGATTCTCATTTATCTTGCTTTCTTGTACTTTTGGCCAGGACTCAAGAGATAGGAATGTCTTATTTCCTAAATTGTGCCAGAGCTCTTCTGTGATGTGAGGACAGAAAGGGTGAAAAAGCTTGAGAAGAATTTCGTAGTTCTCTCTTTTTATCGATTCAGATAAGGAGTCTATACAGCCCATAATCGGGATAATTGCTTTGGGATACTCAAAATTCTCAATATTCTCTGAGACTTTCTTTATTGCTGAATGAATCTTGTTCTCTTGTGAAGGATTGGTTTCATTCTTTATTTTTTCTTTTAATCGGATTAATCTATTTATTATCCTAAAACTTCCTTCAACTCCTTCATTTGTCCATTCCATTGGCTTGTCTGGAGAAGAGACAAAAGTCAAGAATAATCTTGCCGTATCTATTCCATACTTTTCAGAGATTTCTGTCTGGAAAACAACATTGCCCTGGCTTTTTGACATCTTTTTGCCGTCTTTGTAGACTACGCCTTGATTAAATAATCGTGTAAATGGCTCGTCAAAATTCACCATCTTTATATCTTTCAAGAACTTAGTCAAGAATCTTGCATACATCAGATGACCAACAGCATGCTCTATTCCTCCGATGTATTGATCGACAGGCATCCAGTAATTCACTTTTTTTGAATCAAATGGCTTTTCTGAGTTCTTATTATCACAGTATCTTAGATAGTACCAGCTACTATCCATAAAACCGCCGAGGGTGTCTGTCTCTCTTCTCGCTTTTCCGTGGCATTTAGGACAGGTCGTATTAACAAAATCTTTATTAGATGATAGGGGATTCCCTGTGACTTTGAAATCAACTTTTTCTGGAAGCAATACTGGAAGTTTATCTTCTGGAACAGGCACAATGCCACATTTATCGCAGTATACAATTGGAATTGGTGTTCCCCAGTATCTCTGTCTTGAAATAAGCCAGTCTCTTAACTTGTAGTTTGTTGTTTTCTTTCCGAGTTTGTTCTTTTCAAGCCAATCTGCCATCTTAGGCAAAGCTTCTTGGTTATTCATCCCTGAAAATTTTCCAGAATCAAATAAAATGCCATTATCTGTATATGCTTCTTTGAAATCTTTTGGGTTAATTGATTTTCCATCTTTGCTTATAACAAATTTTAATGGAATTTTGTATTTTCGCGCAAATCTAAAATCTCTCTTATCATGCGCATCACACATCACAACTCCGGTTCCGTACATCAAAGCAAAATTAGAAACATAAACCGGAATTTCTTCATTAGTTGCGGGATTAATAACATACTTTCCGATAAATATTCCTTCTTTTTCTTTTTCTTCGTTTATTCTATCTTCTATTTTTTCTTTTAAAATCTTTTTAATGAAATCTTTGACTGGTTTTTCGTATTTGGTTCCTTTTATTAATTCGTCAACCAGTGGGCTTTCTGGCGCAATAGCAATAAAAGTTACTGAGAAGATAGTATCGCATCTTGTTGTAAATGCTTCTAAAACTTTTTTTGAATCTTTTAATTTGAAAAATATGTTAACCCCTTCACTTTTTCCAATCCAATTCCTTTGCATGGTCTTTATCTTATCGGACCACTGAATCTTATCGAGGTCATCGAGAAGACGGTCAGTATACTTTGTTATCTTGAAGAACCACTGTTCCATCTCTTTTTGTATAACTTCATTTCCACAGCGCCAGCATTTCCCTTTTTCAGCTTCTTCATTAGCAAGAACAGATTGACAGTGTTCACAGTAGTTTACAGGTGCTTTTTTTCGATAAGCTAATCCATGCTCTAAAAGTTTTAAGAAGAGATATTGATTCCATTTGTAATACTCTGGTTGGTGAGACATTATCAGTCTAGACCAATCATAGCTATTCCCTAGGGCCTTTTGATACTCTATTATCTTCTTTATTGCATCTTCTGCGTATTTTTTAGGATGAATCCCTTGCTTTTTTGCCGCATTCTCTGCAGGAAGGCCAAAAGAATCATAACCTACTGGATAGAGTATGTTAAAACCCTGCATCCTCCTGTATCTTGCAAAGACATCTCCGATGGTATAATTCCTCACATGACCAACATGCAAGAAAGAAGCAGAGGGGTAAGCATACATTTCAAGAACATAGAATTTTTTCTTTTTATTGTCTTCTTTGACCTGGAAGATTTGAGATTTTTCCCAAGAATCTTGCCACTTTTTCTCTATACTTGAGAAATTTATTGAAGCATTAGGGGGTGAATTTTGAGATAAGTGCAATGAAGACCTTATTTTTTCTTGTACTTTTTTTATATCTTTTTTAAAAGATTCGGGAAAATCAGATGCAATAAATTTACAATTTTCACATATCAAAAAAGCATTTCCGCCATATAAACTAATCTTTGTACAACCACATCTCGGGCAAAACTTCATCATATTTTCTGTTTTCTTCGTTCCCTTTTTCATGTTCAACATAATCTAAATGTGCATTTAAATTTTGTGCTTTCTTAAATTATCTAGAATCGAGAGTCATGTTCTAATTTAAAAGTTACTAATCAAAGAATGTGAAAGAGTTGTAATTTTAAAAAGATTTTTAAACACAAATCTTTTCTAGACTTATGAAAAAGAGTGTGAATGTGTCCCTAGTGATTGCCGTGATGTTTATTCTTGTTGGGCTTTTATTTGTAAATGGGTGCGGCAAACCCGCAGACACTTACACAGAAGATCAGAATCAAACTTATGGAGATGAAAATCCGAATCAACAACAACCAACAGAAACTCCAAAAGAATACAAGACCTCTGATAAGTTATCCACAATAACACTAACAAGAGACCTTATCGATTCTAGTGGCGAACTCTCTCAACATGTTTCTTTCAAACTCTCGGGATATATGAAAGAAATTGATCCTACTTCAAATGACCAGACGCGATATTCAGATCGCGCCTATACTCTCGACCAAGGTAGAATAGATTGGAGCATACAAGAACTGGAGATTCTTGAAGGGAATAATTGCAGATCAACAACAACAATCGGGGGCGAAGGAAATGATAGCCTATCTGCATATAATGTATACTATAACCGGGATGGCCCTCAAAAAGATGATAATGGAAATATCGTCCATCTAAAAGCATATAATATTAAGATATCTTATATTGAACATGGATTAAATGAACAAGGAAAATCAGAACTTAAGATCCTTGGGTCACTTTTAATGCCAGTTATGAATACTTATGTCGAAACTAAAAAAACAACAAATGCGTTATGTGGGGGCACTGATTCTTTAATGGATAATGCGATTCTTCAAATTCCTATAAAATTCATCGGCTTTAACCCAGATCAAAAAACCTTTTCAAACTCATTTGAAGCTGTAGAGGGTTATGAAAATCAGATTCAAGGAACAATAACCTCGGGTTATAAAGAAGCTGTATTTGCATACATGACCCCGGTCTTGGTCACAGAAATTCCAATTCCAGGCAATGAAGCGTCATGGAAAGTTTCATGGAATCTAGAGATGCCATGAAAATTTAATTAATAAGATTTATAAACAAAAAGAAAATTATGTAGTATTCAACAAAAAGATGGTGGATCCAATAACAACAGCGGCCACAGCAAAGACTGCTAAAAAGGTAAAAGACGTCACGCAGAAACCTGTAAAAAGCGCAGGAGATGTAGCGTTTAAGGTATTTCTCTTGATACTATTGGCAATAATTACTATTCTTCTTATAGTTATAATTGCATTTATTATATTCGGCTGGGTCTTTCCATCATCTAATAATACGTTTATTCCTTACCCTGGTGCAGGACCAGGAGAATCAGGTTCATACTCCTCTGGTTATAATTATACAAATTATATTAACGCCCACTATCCGGGACCAGGGAGTCTTGGGGGGGAGTGTTACTGGGCCTATATCTGCCCCGGTGTTCCACCGGCTCCAACTTGCGACGATTGCACAGACGAGAATCGTTCATGCTATAATAATTCAGAGTGTTGCTCTGGATGCTGTGAACAGTTCAGCATAAATTATCCGATTGGGGATATCCCTGGCCAGACTGCTTTCGTTGGGGGAATATGCAAACCAATTGAAAGATGCCAGCAACAGTGCAAGAATTATGCTCAGACATGCACAAACACAAGCCAGTGTTGTGATGGATATTGCTGTAAGAGCATGGGCGGAACATACAAAGAGTGTAGACCTAATTTAGAATGTAATTCGTGCACAGAAAATACTCAACTCTGTTCGAGTTCAAGTGAATGCTGTTCAGGATGCTGTAATGATGGATTATGCAGCCTTGAAACTCAGTGCTGCCATGAAGAAACTCAAACATGCTCGGGCTCTTCTGATTGCTGTTATGGTCTTGATTGTATAGACGGACTATGCCAACAACCCGAATGCAAGAACTATGCAACCCAGTGCGAAACTAATGATGACTGCTGTTCAGGATGTTGTAAGAACATGGGAGGAACATACAAAGAGTGCAGGCTTGAAAATGAATGCTCGGCTAGCTGCAATCCAATTGGAGGTTCTTGCCTTATAGGGGCTGACTGCTGTTCAACAGTATGCCTCGGAAATAATACCTGCGGCTGTATTCAAGGAGGATATTCTTGCCCCGTAGCAGGTTCATGTTGTTCTCCTTACGAATGCGTAACAGGTATGTGTGTAATACCTTAAAAGCTAAAAGAGTTTTGATTGTGTAATTACTATAAAAAGATAGAAATTTAAGAAAAGTTTATAAACGATATCTCCATAAAGAAGATATAAAAAAGAGAAGATGGCGAATACCTGGCAATTTTTTTTAACAGTTGTATCTGTAGCCTTATTATTATTCATGCTGATTCCACTTGTTTCGGCAAATGTATATATCCCGGATATTTATTTTACTCTTCCTGACAGTGTCTTTTATGCAAATGAGAACATTCAATTAAAAGGCTATGTTTATTTTACCAATATAAGCGATAACGGAACATACTACTCCAATAATACGGTATTAGTTGGTCAAGAAATTAACCTCAGTATTTGGGATGAAAGCAGAACACTAAATGCTTCTTATAACTTGACTACAGATTCTAATGGTTCATTTTATTCAAGATCTAATTTTTATTTATCTTCCCCTTTAGTTAGCGCCCCCCTTGTTCCTGGAAATTATTATATAAGGGCGAGCGTTGTTCTTAATAATACAAATAATAGCAATTCAACGTACTATTCTGAAATTGAATTTAGTGTTGCAAATCAAACTATGGATTTTATAAGAGTAAGCTCTGACAAGGCAAGATATAATCCCGGAAATGGAGTCATAGTTAGTGCAGAAGCTGTAAAAAAAGTAGGAGACAGAATATTGTATATCTCAAATGTTTCTATATCTGGAAATCTAAGAGATTCTGCAAAAGAGGTCTTGGAGGCTTTTTCATGCACAACTGGGAGCAATGGAAAGTGCACAACAACAGTTACAGCGCCAGACTATGGAGAATATATCTTAGAGGTTAATAATTTCAAGGCATTTAGTTCATTCCAAGTTGTACCATTTTCTTTTATACTATCTGTTAAAGATGAAAATGGAAAATCTATAAAAAATGTTTTTTCGCGAGGGGAAAAGGCAAAAATTGAAGTTAAAGCGAATAATGCAAGTTCTTCAGATACATATCGTTTCATTGGATATATAAAAGACTCTTCTGGAAGAATAATTGAAAATATCTCAACGGTGGTGCTAAATTCAAATAACTCTTTTGCAAACAGCTATGAGGTTAGTATTGACTCTGATTATAATTATGGAAGCTACTCGGTCTACGTTGATGTTACAAAAGATGGAGATGGGACTATCAGTTCTCTAACTTCTTTTAAAATTGAAGATTGGAGTCTTTCTTTGAGCAAAAAATCATCGCGTTCTGGGTTCGAATATGGGTACAGCGCATTTCCAAATTCTACTTTATACTTTGAACTTCTTCCGTTGTATAGAATAAATGGATCAATAGTGCCCAACATAAGCTTCTCTTCATTCACCGCATTGCTCAAAGATGAATTAAATAATGTTATAAATAGTTCTAATGTTTCTTGGAATTCGAGTTGTGGAACTTCTGGATGTTACGAATTCTCTTTAAGAGCTCCTGAGAACTATGGAAAATACTCTCTTTATGCTACCCTAGTTTATAGTAATAATGTTCAGACAATTAGCAGAGCAATCAATATAATAAATACTGTAATCTCTGCTCAATCAACTGATAAAAACGGCAATATAAAAGAATTATTTGGGACAAATGAGTTTGTTTATCTGTCTTTTTTAACATATAATCTAACTAATCCTAGTGTAAATCTAAGTGATGCTGAATTATTTATTGTCCAATATATGAATGGAACTGAAATTTCATATTCAAATGCCAGTTCTTTTGAAGAAGTCAATGGAACAGGTTATAGATGGTCTTGGAATTCTAGCCTGCAAAGAATAAAGATGGACACTCTAAAAATGGGAGGGTTATATAATATCTATATCTTTGGAAATAACAGGTCAGCAGGAGCCGAAGCTAAATTTATTATAAATCCATATGACGCATGTATCTCTCCAAAAAATTCTTTAGAAACTAACAGTTATTATGTGTGGCAATTCAAGACATCAGATACTATTTATTTTGAAATTAAGATAAGCCAAGCAAACAACCCATTGGGCAAAGCAACTGCACTAAATCTATCCTCAACCTCAAATTCAAGCACCAATGGAACACAAGGCGGACTTGGGGCTGCATGCGCAATGGATACTACAACAAAACAAGTTGTTACAAATGCGACACTAACAATTGATGAAGTAAAAAATTCAGAATCTGGAGTCATACAGTCTTTTAATTCATCTGGGTCGAGCTGCACTCCAAAGGATAATCTGGGAACCTATATTTGCACTCTTAAACCCTTGTCAAAATGGGATTCTGGACAAATACTTGTTAAGGTTGATATTGAAGGACAAGATGGTTCAACCAGCACGGTTTATGGTATGTTTGAAGCACGAGCATTTTATTTATACGGATGGAGCCAATCATGGCAGAACAGCCCGACCTCTAATATAACTTTACAAATACAAATATATGAAGCAGGAAGCAATTGGTGGGGCAGCGGGAGCGGCATAAGCGGCACAGTAACTGTAACTAAAGTTGAATATCAAGGAGGCTCTGGAGAGTGGATATGGCCCCCAATTGATTCAGGGTATAATGTTTCTTTATTAAATTCAACTTCAGTAAGTGGAAGTACCGGAACTATGACATTAGATTCTTCGTATGCTTCTGGCGGAAGATGGAAAACTGGAAATTATAGAGCAGTCCTTAAAGCGACAACTTCCTCGGGAGACACAGACTATGGTTATGCTTGGTTTGGAATCAGAATGTGGGATGTTTATGGCTCTCCGATAGAGTGCACTGATTCTTCATGCAATTATAAGAGTTATTTTAATACAAGAGAAAATATAACTTTATTTATTCAAGTTAATAAACCGGGAATGTGGGGAAGTTACAATCAAGATTTGAGTGATAATGTCAGCGTAAGCGTTAAGAAAATCCAAGATTGCAGAACCTGGCCTTGTAAAGAACTAAATCAGACAGATTATAGCGCAAATAGCATAAATGTCAGCAGAACAAGCGGGTACTATTGGAGTGGCAATTTAACTTCTCTTTCAAATTATATAATATATATAAACTCAACTTCAGGAATTTGGGATGCGGGTTCATACAATGTTATCCTTGATGTTAAAGGAATCAATGAAAGTGATAGTGGTTCAGCTTGGTTTAATTCAATTGCATTTTATGTTGAAACGCAGCCAGTTAATTCTAATGGGACTTCTTATAAGTACAATATAAAACCCGGAGAAACAGCTTATATCAATGTAACAACAACTAAAAATTATAAATATTCAAGTTCTGGAACAAGGTATAATTTCTCAGATTATGTAAATACGAGTATTGTTAATATAACTCTGTCAAGATGGGATCAAAATTCTCAAAGTAGTGTCAAATATAACTTACAGTCTCTAAATGTCGCTCCTTTACAAGTAAATGGAACCCAGATATTAAATATTACTTACACTAACGGGAATTGGCCTTCTGGATACTATTGGGGAGAACTTTTAATGAACAACTCTGATGGAGAGAATTCAAGAGGATGGCTATACTTTAATGTACAACCATTTAGAGTTGATACTTCTATAAGTTCATATAATGTGGACTATGATAGTTGTGCTAATGCTAGCTTGAATGCGAGAGAGCCTGATTGGAATTACTATTCTTTACTTTATGGAAATTATTCTGTTACCGGGGTATATGAAGATATATGGTCTATGTCGGGAGTTCAAAGAACAACCTATACTAATTATACCCTCAATGGAGGGGATAATACAACTGAATTCAATGCCACAACGTATATAAATATCTGTCCAAACGAGGGAGGCTGGGGAAGCGGAAGTTGGGGAGGATATCACTACTTGAGTCTTATTGTTTCAAATGCTTCTGACCTGGCATCCAATCAAACAGGGTGGTTGTATTTTAGGACAATTCCCTTCATAACAAGCTGGAACAGTGGTAGTAATATAAGAAAAACTTCCTCGAAAACAGCAACTGTAACCCTAACAAGAGTTTTAGGAGGAAATGCATCTGGAAATTTAACTAAACTCTATCAATGGAGATATGATGCCTACAAAAATGGAGAAGAAGAGTATATATACAAAACGAATGATAGTTGTTGGTCAAATGTTTCGAGCGCCTGCACAATAAATGGTGCTGCAAATATTACAATTTTTCCTCCATCATATGGATGGAAGTCTGGATACAATTATATTTATTCTGTATGGACGAATGTAAACGGTAGCACAAGGTTCGAGGATTATAATGGAATTTATTTCCAAGCAAGAGATATTTATTATGGGACATTCTCTAATTACGATCAAAATAACAGTTATAAATATAATTTTGCTCAAGATGAAAATCTAACTATAAAAGTGGTTGTAAGAGATCCTGATGATAACCTAGCAAATGTCAATATCACAAAGGTCGAATATAGCACTAATTATTATACTTATAGTGATGCTACATATACTACAACTAATTTAAGCTATGGAACACACCTCATAACTATGACAAATTCAGGAAATTGGTCTTTGGGATATTATTATATCAGAATAACTGTAACTGGTTCAGAAGGAAGTGTATTATTTTCTGATACTGGAAATCTTCGAGTTAAAGATATGGTCGCTCCAACACTAAATATAACATATCCCATAAACAATGTGACCTATTCAAATAATTCTTTGATATTTAACATTACTCTCTCTGAAAATGGTATTTGTGAGTCAACGCTTTATAACTACTATAATTTCTATAATTCGTTTTGTTATAATTGGAATGCAACCAATTCATCAAATCAAACAAAAGAAGCATGTAATACTACAAAGTATAATTACAGCGGAAACACCTATTATTATGAATGGCTTTCTTACCACTATCACTCTCTTTACTCTGATAATGGGAGTGCATATTGTTATAGATCTAGTTCTTGTTCTGGCTCAAATGACGCTTTAATAGCAAGAGCAAGAGTCTTTACTTCCGGAACATCATCAACAAGCCAAAGCTTTACTCTTAACACCACTAATTGGACAGAACAAAATTATGGAGTATATATTAATTGCTATGATAATGATTGGAATTATGGCCATGAATTAGTTACTGTCGCTGTAAACAACCCTGTTTAAAAAATGAGAAAAACAAAGGAAAAATTAATAGCGGGTAGAAATTCAATCTTGTTCTTTATTATTTTATTTTTATTCTTAATTAATCTTTGTTTGGTTTATGCTTCAGCTGATTTCCAAGTAACTAGTTTTTCGTGTTCTCCAGAAGAAATTGTTGTGAGCAGCAGTTTTTCTTGTACAGCCCAGATTAAAAACTCAGGGGATAACGGAAGTTTGGGCGTTGTTACACTTTATCCTGATTCTAGTGCCTGGCTTGAAGAGTCTAACTATCCCCAAGCATATGGGTCTAGTATTCAGGGTGGGGAGACTATATCTATTGCATTCTCTGAATTAAGAGCAACTAAATCAGGAACAAATGGTTTTTCAAAGATTATGCTTGATTCGGTTACAGACAATTATGTCTCAGATAATGGGATCAGTGTGAATACTATTAATGTTATTGCTGTTTTGGAGGTTTCTGATTCTTCTGTTTCTATTGGAGATATCTTTGATGTCATTGTAGAAATTACTGCAGGCGGGAGTATCGATGTTGTTCTTAAATTTGAAGGAAATGCTGGCTGTGATTTAGGAAGCCAATCCAGTCAAAAAACAATAACTGGAATGACTGATGGAAGTAAACAGTCGAGAACATGGACCGCGGTTACGCAAGCAGATGATGTTGCTTGTTCATTTACAATTACTGCTACTGCAACAGGAACAGGAGGTATTGCTTCAAAACAAGATAGTTCTTCAGAAACACTAACCTGTTCAGACTGCCCTGTTGAAGAAGATGAAGGAGGCGGAGGAGGAGGGAGCGGTGGAGGAGTAGCCTCAGCAAATGAAACTGATGCAACTAATCAGACAAACCAGAATCCAGAATTGAATAATAACACAAATATTCTGAATAATCAAAGCACTACCAATAAAACTGGTGAGAATAAAGAGGGAAAAGGGAATAACTTAACCTGGTTGTGGTGGGCTATCTGCGTTGCTGTTGTGGCTGTATTCACTGTTTTGGCTGTTGTTCTTACAAGAAAAGAGAAAGATCCTTATCATAAGAATTACAAGTACAAAAGACCTAACAAGTACTAATTTTTATACTCTAAACAGTTCTGTTGCTTTATCTCTTTCAGAAACATGGAATTCTGCTTCGAGATCTTTTCTTTCTTTAAGCAAAGATTTCATTGTCTTTAGGGCAACAGGGGGTGTGTTATTTACTGCACTCAGATGTGATAGAACAATTTTCTTTAATTTTGTTCGCGCATGTTCCAATAAACAAATGGAAGACTGAAAATTTGAGAGATGGCCTAGCTTGCTTGAAATCCTATCTTTTAAGAATTTGGGGTAGGGCCCATCTTGAAGCATGCCATAATCGTGGTTTGCTTCTATGAATAAAAAGTCTGATTCAGATGCATACTCTGACACATTCTTACATACTTGGCCTATGTCGGTCATTACTGAGACTGTCTTTACCTCGTTTCTGGAGAGTATTGAGTAAGAAACCGGATTCAAACCATCGTGAAATTTTGGAAAAGTTTGGACATCAAAGCCATTTATCTTTACTGTTTCATTATTTTTTATAAAATTTAACATTTCTTGGTTTGAACAAATAAAGGTCTCTTTAGATGTTTCTTTTGTCAGAAAAATTGGGACATTAAAATTCCTTGCAAAGACATCAACACCTTTAATGTGATCTGAATGCTCGTGAGTCAAGAAAATAGCTTTAACATTCTCTGGACTTCGCTTTATATGTTTTAATCTCTCGCAGGCAAGCTTACAGGTTATTCCGAGGTCTATCAGAATTCCTTGCTTGTCGTCATTCTCTATATAGAATGAATTGCCTGAACTTCCCGAAGCTAAAGCACATGCCCTCATGCTAATCTCCCCGGGGTCTTTTTTACCCATCCGACATTCTTCTTTAACCAGTGATTATAGGTCTCTTTATCAAACCTTTTTATTGATTTCAAAGCGACTTTCTTTGAATCTTTGATAAATTTTTTATCTAAATACTTTGAAGCAGGACACCCCGTATCTAAGAGATAAATTATCTTGTCTTTTGAATAGATTGCTTTGACAGGATAGCATAGACAATCCAAAGGTTTATTCTCTTCAATTTTGCACTTGCCCTCTTTTAAAAAGATACAATCCTGGCTCCTTTTTCCTTCCTTTAAGATAAAATAATTCTTTCCTGATTTCAATTTGATTTCTTTTACATAGGCCCCAATCTTCTTTGCTTCTTTGTAATCTAGTATTGGGGACCCAAAGAATTTTCCTGCTTTACAGCACTTTGATTTGCAAAAAATACAGTATTTTAATAAAGATAAATCCCCCATTTTTATCACCAACATCTCTTAGAAAAATGAGTTTTTAATGCTTTCTAGAAAAAATTCATCTGTTCTTTATCAACTTTTTAACTTTATCCTGTTCTTTGTGATGCAGAATATCTAGGATTCCATCTTCATCCTTGTGCAACCGGTCTAGATTACCTTTCAATTTACGGGCAATATTAGTTTCTTCTTCAAATATAGCTTGAACGGAGTTTATCTTGTTCTTTATTTCCATCCTGATTGCTGAATGTCCTAAGTTCTTGTAATTTTCAGACTTCATCAAAATCTTTTCTTTTTCAACTAGCTTTTTGTATTTTCCAAACCAGTCCGCCATCTCATCCAAGGCCCTCATTCTATCTGAGTCGAGACTCTTTATTTTACCTGCTTGAGAATAAGGTATCTTCTTTTTGTCTATCATCTTCCCAATCATCCCAGGACTTATCTTTACCCTATCTCTTAATCTTGTTCTTCTATTCAGGCATAATTTTATTCCCCAGCCAGAATTCTTTCTTATTTTATTATTAAACTTCTGAATATTATAAAATGCATCACTAGGGTCTTGTCTATTTTTAGTCTTTATATCGCCCAATATGTCCTCTTGTTTCTTCTTAAGGGAGACAAAATTGGTTATTCTCTGGACTACTTTTTCAAGAGTCAATCTCTTGAGTGGATTATATACGAAAGGGAGTATAATCAGGATTATTGCAATCAAGATAATCAGGTATAATAAACTCCGCCAATTGAATCTTCCCATGCAACCGTTATCTGTGCAATCATAACTGATAACCAAAATACCCAGAATCTTTGAATTTGGACTACATCTACAGTCTTTACAGCAGGTTTTGCTTGTTTCGTCTACGTCACACCGATTATCGCCACATGAAGATCCCCCAACCTGTGCCCCGGCATTTTCTTTGGTTTGATTTGTTTCATTTGATGGAGTCACTGGATTTGTTTGATTAGTCACATTGGTATTATTCTTTAGAGTTACATCTCCTCCGCCGTCCCAAAGGATTGTTGGAGCGACATAATTTATGTTGAATGTCCTATTTTCAGTTATGTTTGTCTGGCTAGCAGTATCATTACACCAAACCGCCCACTTATAGTTCTGTGCATCAGAAATTCCAGGAACAGTTATGTTCAGCCAGGTATCATTTGTGTATGAATCATTGGTATAGTTCGCTCCCCATGTTCCGGTCGTGTTTGTCCAGAGCTGAATCATGGAAACAGCAACATTGTCATAACATTTCATATCAAATGTGACTGAAGAACTTGTTGAATTGTAACTATCTGCAGGATTGGCCCCCTGGGCTGCGACTGGATTTGTTGAATCTCCCCCTCCTGCTGAGGCAGTCACTAGCGGAACAAGTATGCTGAAGCTCGTCGCATTTCCAGAGATAGTTTTATTCTCTATATCAACTAAGCTGTAACTGACATTCTTCCAGTCTGTTGAATTATAGTCTAGCATAACCATCAAGCTTTCATTTTTTCCTACGGGAATATCCTCTGCAGAATAGGAGATATTAAGGAAAAGCCAGTTGCTTCCTGTCAAGTTTGTTACATTGACATATTTTGAAATATTCGAATAATCTACAGGGTCGCTTGGAGGAATTTCAACGCCATCTATTTCAAAGTTACCTGAGTAAGTATAACTTATCTTAGTCGGGAAGTACTCGCCGATTGTCTCGTTCATGAAGATATTATCGTGGCTGTAATCGCCTAGCACAATGTCCTTTGCATTTTGGGCATTTAGTACGTTATTGTTAAAAGTGTTGTTGCTCGAAGGATCACTACTTGAGCCAGCAAAATAAACAGCCCAACTATCTAATCCACTAGTATTTATGTTATTACTAGAAACATTGAAGAAAGTAGTTCTGTAAAAATAAATTCCATAACCTCCCCACCCACTGGAGTCACCTAATCCTTCCATTGTTATATTATTATTATTGACATGGGAAATCGCCCCACTTGGATTATCGGTCTGTCTGTTATATTCTAAATAAATACCTGTGCTATAATCTCCAGTAACCAGGATGTTATTATTAATAACACTTAAATTACCTGCAGAATAATCAATATAAACGCCGTAGTACCAACCCTCGGAAGCAGCAGTAATATTATTATTATGAATACTGCTGTTTGAACTTAATGCTTGAAGATGTATGCCTGTCTGAACCGCCGTGACATTATTATTATATGCGCTGCATCTGTCAACCATATATAAATCAATTCCGGTTTGAGCCGAGTACACATTATTATCAAAAACAGAGTCATTATATAGGGGAGGGTAGCCGTCTATATCTCTTGTCCATAACTCTATGCCTATGCTATTTGCTGATGTTCCATCAACAGTAATATTATTTCCAAAAATATCATTATTATTTGAACCCCGTTGCATAAGAACCCCATAACTATTGGCTGCACTTCCAGTAGCATGAATCGTGCTATAAGAGATAAAATTATTACTGCAGTTATAATCCACGATTACTCCGTAACCATCTTTAGTAGTTATATTATTATAAGAAACATTAGTGTTATTCGTGCCATACCCTAGACTGATTCCCCAGTTAACTCCAATAGAAGTGATATTGTTATTAAAAACTGTTCCATTGCTTGCATTTTTAAAATAGATTCCTCCGGTACTTGTGTGTGGAACACTTGTGTTTATATTGCAGTTTTTCACGGTTGTGTTTGTTGAATTAGAATAAACCCCATGACCTGTAGCGGAAGAGGCATAATTAATTGTAAAACTGTTGCAGTCAATAATTACATCTGCCCCAGTTACATTAAAGCAAGTTCCTGCTGAATTAATGCTAGTATTCAAAGTGTAAATTCCGGGGGAGGTTATATTTGCACACCAGCCGATATCTTCTGCAGATGCTAATTGGGTTAAAGAAAATGACGTCCTCCCCACACTAAAGTGTGGGGTTTCCTAAGTGATGCTCCTTCTGATTTCTCACATATTCAGTGATTACATCTTTTTGTACAAATCCAACTGATGCTGCAAACTTACCTCTGCTCCAAA
>Ga0268276_1000351_pt1 | contig 54982 bp, 49 predicted proteins | sample saktaG_4_FD_190145 | JGI IMG/M metagenome (GOLD analysis project Ga0268276, IMG submission 190145) | Saline water microbial communities from Sakinaw Lake, British Columbia, Canada - sak_2010_1_5_45m | ecosystem: Environmental > Aquatic > Non-marine Saline and Alkaline > Saline ...
GGACCATTCAAATTAAGTAGGCATCCCATGTATCTTGGAATGATGTTTATTCTATTGGGGGTCGCGATTTTTCTCGGCTCGTTAATTACATTTGCTTTTCCCATAATATTCATAATGATAATGGAAAAACTATTTATCTCATTGGAAGAAAAAAATCTTGAAAAGAAATTTGGTAATCAATATATCGATTATAAAAAAAGAGTAAGACGTTGGATTTAATATTTAATTCTAGGGTTGGTTTTCGAATTTTTTCCTCGCCACCACTCGTCGAACCACGTTACACTCTAACCTGTTAGTTCGTGACACATAACAGTGGATAAATGGCTCAGCTCTTGCTTAGGGTTGGCTTAAATTGCCTTCTGTAAATTTTTTTATCCCCAAAATATTATATAAAAATAATTACCACCAAACTGAAGCGTTGCTTCAGAGTTCTGCCACAAGCGGAACGAAAAAATTGAAATCATTCAATCCGAAAGGTTAGTTTTCCACAAGAGATAGGAAGAAACAGATTTTGGACGAAATCAATGAAATAAAGGATAGTTTTGCTATTTCAATTATTTATAAATCTCTTCTAACTTTTGATATACTTTTTCAGTTTCATCACTCATACAAAAAGTTCAAAACTCGTCTTAACAGGGAAGCCAAACAACATTTGGTTTTATTACTTTACTGAAAAAATAACTGATCTAGTTTAATATTATCTATTACCATATCCCTTTTAAAAGTTCCAAACGTTTCCAATAGGGGGAGCCAGACAATAATCAGCCCTTTGGCCTTTGCTGAAGGGCTTTTTTATTTTAAAATATTTTCTCAAAAAGCGGTTTGTCTAAATATAGTGAATGTTGTATAATTTAAGTGTGAGGTTATTGTGATAAAGATTAGTTCTGTAGAACTTTTCTGTTGCGGGCAACCTATGGAAAAAATAGAAGGTTAAAGGAAGGATAAAATTTCAATAAAAGGAGGTAGCCATGCCTGAATTTGGAAATCCGTTTTCTGGTCTTAAGAAAGACCGTAAGCTCACGAACGAAGAGTTAATTCGCGCAATAAGGTTTATGATTGCAGCAGAGTATGAAGCCATTCAGCTTTATATGCAACTTGCTGAGTCAACTGACAACAAATTAGCACAAGATGTGTTGAAAGACATCGCAGATGAAGAGCGTGTTCATGCTGGAGAATTTCTTAGACTTTTAAAAGAACTTGCCCCGGATGAAGAAAAATTCTACAGAGAAGGCGCTAAAGAGGTAGAAGAAGAAATTAATAAATAAAGTAAAGGAAATAAAAAATGAAACGAGTCTTTAGTTGGCAGGTTTTATTAGGTCTGTCCCTAATAGCTTTATCTGCGCTGGTTTATTTTATTCACTATTTTATTTTTAGAGACGCACATCATATTTTCATATATCTTATTGGAGATATCGCTTTTGTTTTCTTTGAAGTTTTGTTAGTGACTTTGGTTTTGCACCAGTTACTGCACTATAGAGAAAAGAAAGCTATGTTGAACAAATTAAATATGGTTATAGGAGCGTTTTTTAGTGAGGTTGGAAGAGAATTGCTCAAAACTTTTTCTGATTTTGATACAGAGTCTTTTAAAATTACTCAGAAACTGGTTATAACAAATGAGTCTTTTGAAAAAGAGTTTTTGGAAATTTGCAAAAGTGTTAAAAATCACACTTACAACATTGACAGCAAGAGAGGGGATTTGGAGAATATTAAAAATTTCTTGAAAGAGAAGAGACAGTTTTTGTTGAATCTTTTGGAAAATCCCAATCTATTAGAACATGAGTCATTTACAAATCTACTTTGGGCAGTGTTTCATTTAACAGAGGAGCTTATTCACAGAAGAAGCCTGAACGGGTTACCAGAAACTGATTATCTACACCTTGCAGGAGATATAAAGAGGGCATATCATCTTTTGATTTTAGAATGGTTGAACTATATGAAGCATTTAAAAGCTAATTATCCATATCTTTTTTCTCTTGCAGTTAGAACAAATCCTTTTGATATAGATGCATCGGTAGAGGTTAGATAATTGGATTGAAAAAGGATGTATCAAGCACAAAAGAGGCTATCGTAATTATCCTGTTTTTACCAAAGATGACATTGAAGGAATAAAAAGCAGTAGAGAGAGAAGCTGGAGGTTTAATATGATGCCTGTAGGGCTCTTAATGAAGGAACATAGGCTTAGTAAATGGAAGACATAGGGTCAAAATCTTTATTCTTGACAGTTAATTAAATTATTTATCAAGAATAAAGATTTGACCCCAAGAATTTTATCGTATAAGTAAATTAATATAGGTTTATCCGGGTAAGGAGGCATTATGATTAACCTCTTTAAGCAAGAATTAGGCGAGATATATTCTTTTTTTAAAAATAATTATAAGGAAGCAGTTATCCTGTGTATGTCGACGCTTTTCCTTGTTCTGGCAATTTGTCGACCAATAGGGTCATCTTTGGTAGTAAACTATACAGTATATTATATGATTCTCCCGGCTTTCACTATTTTATTCATCTTGAGGGAGAATCCTCTTGATTTTGGACTCCGAATAGGGGATTATAAGTTATGGGGTTTTTACGTAGCCATAACGGTTCTTATTGCTATCCCGGTATTGTATATCGGTTCTCTTTTTTCTTCTGTAGATCAGTATTATAATAAACCTTTTGATTACTACAGTTTCTTTACTGAAATGGTTCCGCTTCTTTTTGTCTGGGAATATATACTTCGCGGTTTTCTACTGTTCGGACTTAAGGAAAGATTTAAAGAAGCGAGCATCCTTATACAAATGGTTCCCTTTGTGCTTCTTCATATTGGAAAGCCGGAAATAGAGATACTAATGTGTATTCCGGTGGGATTGTGGTTCGGATATATTGCCTATCGAGGAAAATCATTCTGGCCTGCTTTTATTACCCATACTTTCATCAACTTTACCCTTAAATACTTTGTAAATTTTTAGTAGGCAATTTTGCGAATTACTCAATGTAGTATATTGGGAATTTTAATCAAACCCTCAAATTTATAGATATTCCGCATACCTTGGATAATTTGTTCCAAATAATTTTTGCTCGAGGAGAAAAAGCATAGCATTTTTATTTAAGCACTAATAGGTTTATTATTTTTTCTTTTAAAAAAGAAGGATTTTTAAAGATATTGTCGAATTATTAAATAGGATAAAAAGGAACATATTTAAAAAATGATTTTAATTTAGACCCCAATTTTTCATAGGATAGGGTACAAAATTAGTTTACATCGAGTAGTGAAGAGAATGATATATAAAAAAAGATGGTTCAATTTGGAGCGGGGAATATTGGGAGATCATTTATTGGACAGCTTAATCCAAAAATGACTTTTATATATGAGGCATTAGAAGTACCAGAGATTTATAAAACTGTGCGGGAGTGCATGAAGCAATCAGCAGTGGCTTTAAATAGAGCATATCCCGAGGACCTTACTCTACAAGATTTACAAAATCATATTGATGATCTACTTTTTAGATTTCAAAATAAATCATTAGGAGATACTATTTTTCGAGTAGGTAGAGATTTATATCGTAAGTTAGATAAGAATGAAAGATTAATAGGACCAATGCTTTTGGCTCAAAGACAAGGCACTCCTTATAATAAGATTAAAAGAGCATTTTATGCTGCCTTAGATTTTAAAGCAAAAGACGAGAAAGGGGAAATGTATCCCACAGATAAATATTTTTCCAGAGAGAATATCCAAGAGGATTAGAATATATATTAAGAAGTATTTGTCATTTATCCGACCATCAGGATGAGGAAGCAAAAGTTATGAAAGCAATAGCAAAAGGAATCTAAATTAATAAAAATAATTCCATTTACCTTAGCTTCTTCTTTTATACGGTAGTTGATAAAGTTTTCTTTTTTTAAAGAGTTTGACAATTTTAATCCCTTAAGTTTAAATACTGGAGGGTTTTTATTTTTTTTATTTAAAAAAAAGAAGGGTTTTTGAAGATTTTATTGAATTATAATTATAAATAGCTTTTAAAAGGAAAAACAAGCTTTTGATTTTTAGATAAACTGACTTTTATTTAATAAGAGTAATAAGGGAAAAAGTTTAGAGGTGAATTGAAGAATGGAAAGAACACTGGTGTTAATAAAGCCCGATGCATTTAAAAGAGGCCTGGTTGGGGAAATTATTTCGAGATTTGAAAGAGTGGGACTAAGTCTGGAAGAAATGAAAATAGTAAATGCTACTACTGAAATTGTTAGACAACACTATCCTGATGATAAAAATTGGATTAGATCTGTTGGTAAAAAGACTATAGATACTTATCAAAAATATAATTTAAATATTGCAGAGGATTTAGGTACTGATGATGCTTTGGAAGTTGGTAATCTGGTTAGAAAATGGTTGATTCAGCAAATAACTTCAGGACCAATAATTGCAATTATCTTAAGCGGAAACCATGCTATTGAAGTTGTAAGAAAAATAGTGGGGAATACGGTTCCTCTTTTTGCGGAATTGGGTACGATAAGGGGTGATTTTTCGATTGATTCACCCGACCTTTCTACTAAGGAAAAGCGAGCTTTACAGAATTTGGTTCATGCCTCGTCAACCATAGAGGAAGCGAGACGAGAAATTTCTCTCTGGTTTGAATTTAAGAATTTACAGTAAGTGAGCTTAATTATTGCTAGTGTAAACTTTAGTGGACTATCTAGATAGAAAGAAGAATGCTACTTTTTCTCTTAGTACCCTACTAAAGTGTACACTAACAAAGAAAAGGATAATCCCTTTTTAATTGATATCTTGATTTAATAAGCCTAAGATAGGATATAACAATTAATCTATAAAATGTTTTAGGGTGGTAATTAATGAATAAAACTATGGTCAGAGAATTATATAACAAAATATTTAAAAAGATTTTACATACACAAATATTAGATGATATCTCTTTAGATAAAGAGTTTGTTAGAAAACATATTGAAGATCCTCTATTTTTAAAACAATTGTCATCTATGGTAAAAAAGGGAGATTATAGCTGTCAGGCAGTATATTTTTTATGTCAGCATATCCTTGTCGATATAGACAAAAAACATAATTCTACTAATTGGCTTTATCAGGTATTTCAGTTTGCCCTCTCTAAATCTTTCCCTGAAGCAGTAGATCTATCTGTTAAAGATATTTCCGATAATTGCCGAAAAGCTTTCTTGCTTTATTTAGAATTTTTAAGAGTAATTTCGAAGTTCCAAAAGTCGTCCGGTGATCCTACTTTTCACGGCAGATATCCCCTTAATTTCTTAACTTCTGAAGAAAAAAACAAACTGGAGAATCCTGCTGAATATAAAAGATTTTTAAAAGCATTTAATGATGAATATATTTATGAGATGATGAAATTAAGCCAGGAAGTTTTAAAGTTCAATACTCTTGACCATATATGCGGGGTAAATTGGATTGCTTTGTTTATCGGCAGGCAGTTATATAATCTGGGTCTTCCTGTTGATTTGGGGAGGATTTCCGGAGCAGCAGCAGGACATGATATCGGAAAATATGGATGTAAGGATATCGAGGTAGAAAGGACTCCCTATTTACATTATTACTATACTGATATGTGGTTTGAAAAACATAATATCCCTTATGTCGGACATATTGCAGTTAATCATTCTGTTTGGGATTTAGAATTAGAAAATTTACCCTTAGAATCACTTATATTAATTTATTCTGATTTTCGGATTAAAAATGCGAATAACGGTCTCAAAGAGGAGATGAGGATCTTTAGTTTAAAAGATTCTTTTCAAGTAATTTTAGGGAAACTGGATAATATTGATAAGAAAAAAAGAAAAAGATATTGCCGGGTTTATGAGAAATTAAAAGACTTTGAAGATTATATGATAAATTTAGGGGTAAATGTAGATATAGAGAATAAAGAGATAAGTTCTTGTAAAAAAAATAGAAAACCGTATTATCCTCTCATGCATGGTCAAGAAGTTATCCAAAATATAAAATTTCTTTCTATAGAACATAATATAGATTTAATGCACGAGCTTCGAGATGAATCTTCTCTTAATTCACTTTTAGAATTAGCCCGAAGCGAAAAAGATTGGAACAATCTACGGGAATATCTACAAATATTTAATGAATATTCCACCTATTTGACTCAAAAACAGAAGATGATTAACTTGAAATATTTATACGAACAATTAACTCATCCGGAAGATGAAATAAGAAGGAGAAGTGCAAAACTTATCGGTTTATTGATTGCCAGCTTTGACGAAGATTACCGTAAAGAGATTCCTCAGAATGTTACCCTAAAACCTCCCGCGATTACCAGCGTTAATTTATTGGAAAGATATTTAAAATATTTTTTACAGCCAGACCATAAAAAGATTGCTCTTCATCAATCTCGAATTATTAATAGCACTGAGGATATGATTTCTTCTCTTTTTTCTAACTGTCGCAATAACCATCAGGTAAACGATTATAGAAAAAGTATTTTAAAACACTATAAAAAAGACCAGTATACCGATGAAGAAATTCAACTGTGTTTGATAAAAGCCGCCAAACATATATCAATCTGTTCAGATGAAAGATCCGCAAAGGTATTATTTGATTATATTATAAAGATGTTAAAGAAAGAGAATCACAATCTTAGACTTACTGCTTTAGAGGTAGTCTACGATTTAATATCCCAAATTGATAAAAAATTTAGATTTATAAATAACTTAAGAAAATTATTTGCTCGTAATATTTCTGCCTCGGTGCTCCCTGCTGAAAATTATTTAAATATGAAGATAGTTGAATTATTAGGTTTGGATAAACACATTGTAAAAAGGTACATTGAATTTTATCGAAGAGATATAGAAAAGATACAGTATATATTTCTTAGCAACCTTAAAACTTCTACCAGTGGAATAATTAAAAAAATTCAGATAGAACTTTTATTAGAGCATACCTTAAAAAGCAAGCAGGAAGAAATCTATACCGCTTTGCATTTTTGTAATATTTTGAAAGTTAGCGGTATAGAAGATATTAGAAATTTGGCTGGTAAAGCCTTGGTAAATTTAATGCCTTCTTTATCTTTTCAACAGAGGAACGATATAGCTATTGAATTGTTACGGGCTTTAGAAATGGAAGATTATCAATTTACTAAATATATTCCTTACTATTTGGGACAATTAATACTCTATCTTACACCTAATGAGTTAGAGGAACTTATTGATGATTTAATAGAAAAAATCAAACAGTCAGATCCCAAATTAAGCTCATTAATGCTTAGAACTATTGGTATAGCCATTGCTAATTACCCTAAGTACCGAGAAAGATTTTCAGAAAAAGAGAAATCATTCGAAAACAGACTTAGCAAGATGATAGGTATCCTTTTGAATGGTTTTGTACACTATAATTTAAAGGTTAAACAGGCTGCATTTAGAGTTATCGGTAGGGAAATATTTGGCTCAAGGCATCTTAACTTGGAAGAAAAAAACCACATATTTCAACTTATTGCAAAAAAAATTCTTACTTTGTTGACTCCTGTTACTAAAGAAGGTCTGATGTTTTTAATAAATTGTATCGGACTTAATTATATGTATAAATTTATCTCTGGTTATAATTTTTTCAAAGGGAGCATCAACCTTGAAATCCCAGATAAAATAGCTTTCTTTCCAGGAGCTTTTGACCCATTTTCTTTAAGCCACAAAGGGATTGTAAAAGCAATAGAAGCACTTGGATTTGAAATATATTTAGCAGTTGATGAATTTTCCTGGTCTAAAAGGACTCAGCCACACCTCTTCAGAAAAAGTATAATAAATATTTCTATTGCCGATGAACTTAATGTATATTTATATCCTGAAGATTTGCCGGTTAATATTGCCAACCCAGATGATTTAAGAGCTTTGAGGGAAAATTTCCCCTTTTCCGAGGTTTACATTGTAGTAGGCAGTGATGTCATAGTAAATGCTTCTGCTTACCAAAAAAATAAGAGAAAAAATTTCATATATACTTTTTCTCATATTATTTTTGATAGAAAGACCCCGCATATTACAGATGAGAAAGAAGAAGGGATTCAAGAAGTTATTAAAGAAATAAAGGGAGAGACGATAAGACTTAATCTTACACCTTGTTATGAAGAAATAAGTTCAACTCAGATAAGAAATAATATAGATGAAAATAGAGATATTTCCAGACTTATTGATCCTTTAGCTCAGAAATATATTTACGAAAATAGTTTATACCAAAGAGAACCACAATATAAGAGTGTGGTACAGACTATCTCTATTGATGCACAGATAATTGAAAATATTACCTCGGATTTATTAGAAGAACTTTGCCAGAAAATATTTTCTAAATATAATAAAAATGAAGTATCTAAAAAGTTGGTTGAGTTTACTCATAAATTAAATCCGAGAATTTTACTATTACGTGATGTCCGCCATAATGGAATGATATTAGGTTTTTCAGCCTTTCATTGGGTTCGTTCAAACATTCTTTTTCAAGAGTTTAAGGACAACTTGACATCTGAATATATCCGGGAAAATGCAGTTGGCCGCACTATAGTTATTGATGGTATTTTTATCATAAGCGATATGGAAAATAAATCAGAACTTGAAAACCTTGAGCAGGTTATTCTTACCGAAACCCTTTCTTTTTGTATAGAGAAAGATTACAATTATACAATATTTAGGAATGTATTAAATGATTATCCTTTAACTTCTTTAAACGAGAAATTAGAACTTATGGGATTTTCTCGCTTGCCCTTCAGTGACAAAGATAATCCGGTATTTGTAGTGGATATGAGTAAACCCTGTATAGTCAATCTGGATACTGAGACAATTATAAAGGAACCTTTCTGCCAAAATTTAAGCATTAAAAAAGCAGTTGTATTGTCTCGTAAACGATTATTAAAATCATTTACTACTTTTTATCCCGGGAATGTTGTTTTACCATTTAATATAAATTTAATCAATCAGACTATCGTAAAGAAAATTTGCAAGATAAACGATGTTCCGACAAAGCCTTTAACCATTCGAGCTTTAGGAGGGTCAATGTGTGTGCCCTTCGGAAAGATACTACATAAGATGGTAGTACCCAACACGGTAACTAAATCTCTCCATACGGAAAAAATATTTGCTTCTGATATGAAAAGTTTTGAAATTGATGCCTTCCCTCATTATATGAGTTTGGAAAATCAGGTTAAAATAATTCATTCATTTGATATGCCCGTAATTCTTATTGACGACTATTTGCATAAAGGTTATAGAATAAAGACCCTTGAGCCCCTGTTTAAAAAATATGATATTATAATTAAAAAAATAATTGTGGGAGCACTATCTGGTAGTGGAAAAGAGATAGCAACTATATTAAATAGAGATGTTGATTGTGCCCATTTTATTCCCAATCTTAGATTATGGTTTAATGAGAGTGAATTGTATCCTTTTATTGGTGGAGATGCATTAAGGAGAAAAATAAGAACTCAGGGAAATTTAGTTAGATCTATTAATCAGATACTACCCTATACTTTCCCTTCATTTATTAAAAATATTTCTGCAAAAAACATCTATGATTTTTCCGAAATTTGTATTGAAAATGCCCTAACTATATTAGAAGCTCTGGAAAATGAATACCAGGTAATTCAACAAAGAAAATTGACTCTTGGCCATTTAGGAGAAGTAATTATTTATCCCCGATATCCTGACCAGGGAGAAGATATGGAGTATAAATTAAATCTTAGTCCTTCTCATTATTTAGGAAATAGCCTTGAACTTTTACGACGAACCAAAGGAATGGCAGACAGGGAAATGTAAAGCCAAGTTAGTATATCGTATATAGTAAAGAAAGAAAGATATATTATAAGAACAAGGGGTGGATAAATCCGCCCCCTACAGGATAAATATGAAAATACATAATTATTATTTCCTCTCCCCTGGAGGGAGAGGGTTAGGGTGAGGGGGAAAAATTAAAGATGTTCTTTTATAAACTAAAAGATAAAATACTAATTTCCCAATCGGAATACAGTGAATTAAATAGAATATCCGAAAACGAAGCTAAAGAGAGCAAAGAAATAATTTATGTAATTAACCGGATAAACCCCATAAAATCCAGAAGATATTTTAGTATTACTGATCCATCCCTAATCTTTTTAAAAGAAGAGGGTATCCACCTACTGCAAAAATCCAAGAAGATTGATTATGATTTACCTTTATGGCTTAATGAAAGAATAAAAGAAAGAAAAGTGAGTTCACTTAATACCGAATATCCTAACTGGCAAGATATGTTAACTTATAAATTTCCTTCCCGGTGGAAAGTTAATATTGTAGGATTGGGTGATGTAGGAGGGATTCTCCTTACCGGTTTGAGATTATTGGCAGGAAATTGTGTTGAATCTATCGGAATATATGATAAAAATATAAACGTGATAAAAAGATGGGAATTAGAGGCAAATCAGATATTTTGTCCTTTTACTACTCAGAAATTTCCTGAAGTTTACCAGTTAAGAGAAGAGAATATTTTCGATTGTGATATGTTTATATTTTGTGCAACTGTAGGAGTTCCTTCTTTGGAAGAAGAACAAGAAGATGTGAGAATGAAGCAGTTCAAAGGAAATTCTAAGATAATTTCTGATTATGCCCGAAAAGCCCGGAAAAAATCGTTTAAGGGGATATTTGCAATTATCTCAGACCCGGTAGACTTATTGTGCAAAGTTGTTTTTCTGGCCGGTAATAAAAATACAAGCGGAGAGTTTGATTTTAAAGGATTGGCAGCAGACCAGATAAGAGGTTATGGATTAGGGGTGATGCATGCCCGGGCAGTCTATTATTCAAAACAAAATACTGAAACTGCTAAATATAATCGAGAAGGCAGAGCCTTTGGTCCTCATGGTCAGAGTTTGGTAATTGTCAACAGCTTAAAAAAATATGACGAAAGTCTTTCAGAGATGCTCACCGATCAAACTGTAAAAGCAAACTTAGAAGTAAGGAAGACCGATTTTAAACCTTATGTAGCCCCTGCCTTATCTTCCGGGAGCTATCCCCTTATTGCCACCATGAGCGGGAAATGGCATTATAGTGCAACTTTTATGGGAGGGGTATTTATGGGAGCGAAAAATAGATTGCTTAAATCAGGAACTGAAATTGAAAGGTTAGACCTTCCGATTAACTTAATAGAGAAAATTAAAGAAAGTTATAAGGATTTGGGCAATATCTTATAAACAATATCTCGATAGAGGGAATTATTTTATGGAAAATATTTATTTGATTATGCCGGGAAAAATATCGGATAGTTTTGCTGAGATTGTCAAAATAGCCACAGAAAATTGTCAATTAACAATTATAAAGAATATTAAGAATTTTCCTATTGATTTACGAAATAAAAAGATTATATTTGCTATTGAATTAGATGAATGCGGATTTAATATTCCTCTATTTGAAATGCTTTTAAAATTAAAGGAAAGAGGAGATGATTCCCTTTTAGATTCAAGAGCCGTAATTATTATTCAAAGTTCGAGTGAGTTATTTACCAAGAGCACCGCTCAAAAGATAGTTTTTTTAACCAATCAGATGGGATGTAGATTTCCCGGTCATCCAGCTGTAGAAGCCACTCATAATCTTGATAATTTTCTTACCTGGCAAAAAACATATAACCTGCCTCTTGTAGAGATTTACCAAGAACAGGCTAAAGAATTAGTAGAAAAATTAACGGAGGAGAACTTAAAATTAATTAATAGACCGAAGATACTTGTACTGCATTCGAGTTTGTTTAAGACATCTAATACTCTTATGCTTTGGAAAATGGTAAAAGAAAGCCTTAGCGAAGAAGATATAAGAGAATTCCACGTAGAAAATGGAACCGTGGTAGACTGCAGGGGGTGTTCTTATAAAACCTGCATTCATAATAGTGAAGAAAAAAGCTGTTTTTATGGGGGGATTATGGTAAAAGAAATTCTTCCCGCAATAGAAGGGGCTGATTGCATAATCTGGCTATGCCCCAATTATAATGATGCAATATCCGCAAAGCTTATGGCGGTTATTAACAGAATGACTGTGCTTTATAAGAGGGTGGAATTTAGGGATAAAACTCTATTTTCCATTGTTGTTTCCGGAAATTCAGGGAGTGATTGTATAGTTAAACAGTTAATAGGTGCTTTAAATATTAACAAAGGGTTCAGACTGCCTCCTTATTTTGCTTTAACAGCTACTGCCAATGACCCAGGGTCAATAATGAATGTCTTGGGGATAGATCAAAAAGCAAAAAAATTTGCTGAAAACCTAAAAAGAGAAATCAAAAAATAAAATAAAGAGATTTAATTTATATTATGCAGAAAAGAGACATTAAAAATTTTACCTTAAATGAACTTCAAGAAGAGGTTAAAAATTTAGGGGCTGAAAAATATAGAGCAACTCAATTATTTGATTTTCTTTACAAAAAAGGCATGGAAGACTTCAAGGATATGCTGAGTATTCCAACATCATTTAGAGATTTACTTCAAAAATATTTTTACATAAGTAAGATAGGGTTGGAAAATTTAGCTAAATCAAAAGACCAAACCGAAAAATATTTATTTAAGTTGGAAGATGGAAATTTAATAGAAAGTGTTCTTATATTTTCTAGTAAAAGAGTGACTGAATGTATATCTTCTCAAATTGGTTGTAAATATAACTGTTTGTTTTGTGAAAGCGGTAAGAAAGATTTTACCCGAGACCTTACAGTTAGCGAGATTTTAAACCAAGTTTTATTTGTAAAGAAAAAGATTGGATCTAATCTTAATAATATTGTATTTATGGGTATTGGTGAGGCCTTAGATAATTACGGTAATGTTGTAAAAACCATTTGTATATTGAATTCTAAAGATGCTTTTAATATTGGAGCAAGAAGGATTACCATTTCTACCTGTGGGGTGATACCGGCTATAAAAAGGTTACAAGAACGTAATTGGCAAATAGAGTTATCAGTTTCTCTGCATGCTCCGGAAAATAAATTAAGGTCTTATCTAATGCCGGTAAATAATATGTACCCCTTACCCGATCTGATAGAAACATGCAAGAATTATGTGGAAAAAACTAAAAGGCAAATTACTTTTGAATATATTTTAATTAAAGGAGTGAATGATTCACTAAATTATGCAGATAAATTAGCTAAACTGATTGGTGGATTTAATTCTAAAGTAAATTTGATTACCTTTAATCCTGCGCCCGATTCCTTACTGCAGGCATCCGGTATTTCTCAAGTCAAATCCTTTAAAAATAAGCTGGCAGCCAGGGGAATTCCAACCACTATAAGAATATCAAAAGGTGATGATATCTCTGCTGCCTGTGGACAGCTAAAGAGCCTGCATCTAAAATAGTTTTAATAAATATTGATCATTTTATTGCTTATAATATCTTTTCCTGAGCCTTTTCTTTATATTTGCGAGATACGCCATACGCGATACGCAATACGAAAAATTTCTTGACTTTATAAACATATCTGATATACTTTTAACGAAGATAATGTTGGCTAACGGGCCCATAGCTCAGCTGGCAGAGCAACCGGCTCATAACCGGTCGGTCCCTGGTTCGAATCCAGGTGGGCCCACCATAAAATTGATAATTATTAATTTTAATAATAATGTGGATAGTGTAAGATTTATGAAAAAGTATAAAAATATAAAAATACCGGAATTTTATCAAAACCTTACTTCTTTTATATTAAGAAGTAAGGTTTTTTTGTTTTAATGAGCTTTACAACTGTGAAAAGAGGAGGAATAAGTCATTGATAGAAGAAGAATATGCTATCCTTTTAGAATTACAGAAATTCGATATTGATATCGATGAGGAAGAAAAAAAGAAGAGAAGTTTGCCTTTAATGACAGAAGGGATTGCTAAAGTAATTCAGGGGCTGAAAGATAGTTTAAAAAATAAAAATGAAAATTATAAGAATTTACAGATTAAATTAAAAAGAAAAGAATTGGATCTAGCTGAAAAATCTAATAAAATTAATAAACATCAGGAAGATTTATACGGAGGAAAAATATCTGATATCAAGGAGCTTAAACAGATACAGAAGGTAATAGCCAATTATAAAGAAGAAAAAGATAGTATTGAAGAAGATGTTTTAGATTTAATGGAAGAGATGGAAGACCTTGATAAATCGATCGGTCATCTCGACAAAGATTTGAAAGTGAAAGAGAAAGAGTATAAAAAACGCAATGAAGAAATGGATTTAGCAAGGTTAGTAATTGAAAAGAATATGAATTCTTTAAATATTAAAAGGGAAGAGATATTCAGTAAAATTACCGATGACCGTCTTTTGAAAGAATATGAACTTTTGAGAAAAGAGAAGGGCGGAAAAGCCATTATGGAAGTTGATGGTTCTATATGTCCAGGCTGTTATCTTGACCTTCCCAGTGATGTTATTTATCAATTAGAAAAGAATCGAAAGATAATAATTTGTCCTAATTGCAGCCGAATTCTAATTTGGAAAGATTAACTGTTAGTGTAAGCTTTAGTGGGACAATTATACAAAGAAAAGAATATTTATTGCTTTTGTTTCTCTATCTTCTTTTTTTCTAATCCCCTTCTTTTTCTTCACGCAATACGCGATACGAATAAGTTAATTGACTTTGTTGTATTAAAATGGTATTTTAAAATTGAAAAAAAGAATATTTGATAAGTAGATCAGGTAATCGCGGAAGAAATGCTATTTCTTTCGAGGAAAGTCCGAGCTCCACAGGGCAGAGTGCTGGGTAACCCCCAGTGAGGGTAACCTTAAGGAAAGTGCTACAGAAAATACACAGCTGGGCACTCAATTTTGAGTACTCAGTAAAGGTGAAAAGGCAGGGTAAGAGCCTACCAGTTGTTAGGTGACTAATAAGCTTAGTAAACCCCACTCGGAGCAAGACCAAATAGGAAGAGCTGTGGTAGCCCGCTGAATCTTCGGGTAGGTCGCTAGAGGTGTAAGGTAACTTACATCCCAGATAGATGATTACCACCCTTATAATTTAATAAGGGGACAGAACTCGGCTTATACGATTTGCTTATCATAGAAAAATGGGGACGGTTCTATTTTTTTATTTATTGTAATTTCTTAATAAAAAAATAGAACCGTCCCCATTTTTCTATGTCTTTTTTTTATTCTATTTTTCCCAAGATATTCATCGTGAAAATTAACTTAATCATTGAAGAGTCTCCCCTCCCTTCTATTTTCCCCAAAAATACACTGAAAAATAGTGTATCTATCATAGAAAAGACGCTAAATATGTGGTATTTCTAATTTTATTAAAAAAAATTAAAATATTTTCAAAAAAAAAGAGGATTTTTCAAAAATATGTAGTATAGTATATACAGTGGAACAAAGTGGAGTAAAGTGGAGGATAAATATAAAGGAGATTTTATGTTTTTAGGACAGTATGAGCACACTATCGATGAAAAGGGAAGATTGATTGTGCCGGCAAAATACCGTGAATCTTTAGGTGATAATTTTATTATTACTTTCGGTCTTGATACTTGTCTTTTTGTATATCCTCTGGAAGAATGGAAAAGTTTATCTGAAAAAATGAAGTTGCTCCCCTTGGGACAGAGAGATGCCCGAGCATTTAAGAGAGTATTATTTTCTCGAGCTACCGATTGCACCATAGATAATCAAGGTAGAGTCATTATTATGAAATATTTGAGAGATTATGCCCGGATTAATAAAGAAATTATGGTTATCGGGGTTTTAGATAGGATAGAGATCTGGAGTAAAGATGTATGGCAAAAATACTTTAAAGAAGTTGAAAGTTCATATGAAGATATTGCCGAAAGAATATACGAACAAGAAGGGTAATCTATGGCAAATTCCTTTCACATTCCTGTGTTAACAAAAGAGATCTTAAATTATTTAAACTTAAAGAAAGGAGGTGTTTATATCGATTGCACATTAGGGGGTGGAGGGCACTCCAAAGCTATTTTGGAAAAAATTTATCCCCATGGTTTATTGATCGGCATCGACCAGGATATAGAGGCAATTGAAACAGCAAAGGAAGAATTAAAAAGTTATATCGATAAAGTAAAATTAGTTAAAGGTAATTTCAAAAATTTAGAGGAGATTCTATCGGACTTAAAGACTGAAACAGTTTGGGGGATAATCTTTGATTTAGGAGTGTCCTTTCACCAATTAAAAGAGAAAGAACGAGGATTTAGTTTTAAAGAAGACAGCCATTTAGATATGCGTATGGACTTAAATCAAGAATTTAACGCTGATATTTTGATCAATAGTTATTCGGAAAAAGATTTAGCTGAAATATTTGAAAAATATGGAGAAGAACGGTTTTCCAAGAAAATTGCCCGCTTAATTGCAATAGAACGAAAAAAGAAAACCATTACTACAACCAAGCAGTTAGCTGATTTAGTAATAAGATCTCTTCCCAGGACTAAAAAGAGGCACACCTGGAGAATACATCCCGCAACCAGGGTATTTCAGGCTATCAGGATTGAAGTAAACCAGGAACTTAAGGCTTTGGAAAAGGGGCTGAATCAGGCCATTAGAGTGTTGGAGGATAAGGGAAGGATATGTGTTATTTCCTATCATTCACTAGAGGATAGAATAGTTAAACACCTATTTAAGGAAGCAGAAAGAGAAGGAAAAGAGCAAAAGAATTACGGATTGAAAATTGTAACTAAAAAACCAATTAGACCTTCTTTGGAGGAAGTAAGAGATAATCCTAAAGCAAGAAGCGCTAAATTGAGAGTGGCAGAGAAAATAATGTTTACAACAATATAATAAAGAGGTGATAAAATATGAGAGGGAGCAGTGCTATAGCTACCGCTAATTATGAAAGTAAGAATGCCTTAATTGTTTTTGGGTCATTTTTAATTATAGTAATTCTTGTCACTTCTATAGTAATTTTTTATATTTCTAATAACATTGTATTAACTGAGTTGGGATATAAATTAATAAAATTAGAAAATGAAAAAATAGCCTTAGAGGAAGAAAATAAAAAACTTGAACTTACCGTAGAGACTCTTTCTGCCTTCGATAGAATTGAAAAAATTGCCTATAATCAATTGGGAATGGTTAGACCAAAAGAAGTAAAGTTTATTGCTTTAAACCCCGTTGCTATGATTAATTCCGTAAATGATAGCAGGACAATCAGTAACAATTATAAAGAGGAAAAGAATTTTTGGGCTAGTTTTGACCTAAATAAGATAAATGACTTGATTTCAGGGATATTAAAATAATATACTTCTAGCAGTAAAGGTTAAAGAGGGCGGAGATAGTTGTTGCTTTCCAAAGAGAAAAAAGAACGTATTATTTTTTTACTTATAATATTCATAATTCTTTATTTTTCATTAATTTATAGATTATATAACATTCAGGTTATTCAGACTAATAAATTTAAAGAAATTGCCCAACAAGAACATCTCACTTCTTTTTCCATTGAGGGAGAACGAGGTAATATCTATGATAGAAATTATAAAAAATTAGCCGTGAATATTAATGATCAATCTTTATTTGCTATTCCTCCTAAAGTTGAAAATCCTCAAGAAACTGCCCGAAAAATATCTTCAATTTTGAATTTGAAAACAAAAGATGTACTGGAAAAATTAAACCAGAAAAAATCTTTTGTGTGGATAAAAAGGAAGTTAAAAGAAACAGAAGTTGCAGAGATTATAAAACTAAATTTAGAAGGATTAGATTTCTTAGATGAGAACAAAAGATATTACCCTAAGAATTATTTAGCTTCTAATTTAATGGGATTTGTGGGAATAGACAATCAAGGCCTGGAAGGTTTGGAATCATTTTTTGATAAAGAACTAAAAGGTTTGCCTGGTTTAGCAATTTTAGAGAGAGATGCTATAGGCGGCAAGGTACCTCTAAGCATTAAAGAACTAAATGCTCATAAAGATGGACATTCAATTGTATTGACTATTGATGAAGTTATCCAATATATCACTGAAGAAGCTTTGGAAAAAGCTTTTCAAGAATCTAAAGCCAAAGCAGGAATTGCTATTGTAGTAGAACCCAAAACCGGAGAAATTTTAGCAATGGCAGTAAAACCTTCCTATGACCCCAATTATTTTAATGAATACCCTCGTGATCTCTGGAGGAATAGAGCAGTAACTGATGCCTATGAGCCGGGATCGACCTTTAAAGTTATTACCATAGCTACAGCCCTGGAAGAAAGAGTAGTTAAATTAAATGATCAATTTTATTGTAATGGGTGGATAAAATATAATGGGAATATTTTTCACGATATATACCAACATGGTCTTCAAGATCTTACCGATATAGTAAAAAATTCCTGTAATGTAGGAGTAATTCAAGCCGGGACAAGATTAGATGAAAAAGTATTTGAAAAGTCGATTAGAAGATTCGGGTTTGGGACATTAACTGAAATAAGTTTGCCCGGTGAAATAAATGGCTTGGTAAGAAGCACAAAGGATTGGTCAAAAATTTCTCTGGCTTCTTTATCTATAGGTCAAGAAATTTCTGTAACTCCCATTCAGCTAATAATGGCTGTATCGGCTATAGCTAACCGAGGGACTTTGATGAAACCGATGGTAGTAAAGGAAATACTGGATTCTGCGCAAAAGAAGATTAAAATATTTAAACCAAAGCCAGTAAGACAGGTAGTATCGGTTGATACTGCTTTAACTATGACCAAAATATTAGAACAAGTAGTGAATGACGGAACTGGTACAAGGGCTAAGCTTGTAGGATACCAGGCAGCAGGGAAAACCGGGACTTCTCAAAAATTTGATTTTTCTACCGGTAAATATTCTGAAGATAAATACAGCTCCTGGTTTGTGGGTTATGTTCCTACAGATAATCCTAAGATATCCATCTTAGTTTTATTAGATGAACCCAAGGGGAGTTATTACGGTGGAACAGTAGCCGCTCCGGTTTTCCAGGAGATTGCTTCCAAGGTTCTTCCTTACTTGTCGGTTCCAACCAATGAATAAGTATATCGTATATCCTATATCGTATATCGTGAAGAGAATAGAAGACAGAATTCAAAAGTCAGGAGCCAGAATAAATTCGCATCACGTGAATCGTATCTCATAAAGAGAATAGAAGCCGGGAAACAGAAGATTACATAGGGTTTAGCGCGCAATGTATAAGTCCATTACGAAATACGTAATACGTTATACGATATACGCAATATGAGATTACATTGAAACGCAATAGGCAATACGATATACTATATACGAGATTTAACTAGAGGACAGGCGTCTTATCTTTCATACTACTATACGCTAAACGCTATTTATAATATTGAGGTATTTTTTATGAAGTTGAGTGAACTGACAACTAACCTGGAAGTTAAGGAAATCATTGGTGATTTAAATTTAAATATCAAAGGAATTTATCACAACTCTCGGGAAATAAAGAGAGATTTTTTATTTATATGCATAAAAGGTTTTACCTTTGATGGACATAATTTTATCGATGAAGCCATTAACAGAGGAGCTGTTGCACTGGTAGTAGAAAAAGAAATTCCTCTCCGGCCGGGTATTACTATAATAAGGGTAGATAATAGTCGTAAAGCCCTGGCCATTTTAGCTAATCAATTTTACGATTTCCCTTCGCGAAAATTAAAATTAATTGGAGTTACAGGAACAAACGGTAAAACTACCATTACTTATATGTTAAGAGCCATTTTTCAGGAAGCAGGTTTTAAAACCGGACTTTTGGGTACTGCTCAAAATATAATTGGCGATAATATCAACTCCTCTAAGATGACTACCATGGAATCAGTAGATTTACAGAAGACGCTTAAAGAAATGGTTGAACAAAAGAATAATTATACAGTGATGGAAGTGTCTTCCCATGCCTTGCAATTATCCCGCGTAGAAGGATGTGATTTTGATGCAGCCATCTTTACTAATATCAGCAAGGAGCATTTCGAAATTCATAAAAACTTTTCTAATTATTTAAAAGCCAAGAAAAAATTATTTTTAAGTTTAAATAGAAGCAAGAAAGAGGCTTCTAAAAAATTTGCAATAATTAATATTGATGTAGAGCACAGTAAAGATTTTATAGATTGTAATAAGGTTAATTTGATTACTTACGGAATAGAAAAAGAAGCTAAGGTTAGAGCCAAGAAAATAAAAATGAAGCTTAAAAATTTGTCATTTATAGTGGAAACACCTATTGGGGATACTGAGATATTATTAAATTTTGGCGGAAAATACAATGTATATAATGCTTTGGCAGCTATAGCAACAGCGATTACTCAAGGCATCCCCCTTAACATAATTTCCAGAGCTTTTAATAAATTTTATGGAGCTCCGGGGAGATATAAGTTACTTGAATATGGTCAGAATTATACTATTGTTATAGATTTTGCCCATAATTATCATGGATTAGGAAGTATATTGCAGAATTTACGTAATTTTGCTCCCCATAAACTAATTACTGTATTTGGACATGGTGGAGAGAAATATAATAAGGTAAGAGCTACCATGGGAGAAGTTATAGGAACATATAGTGATTACCTGGTAATAACTGCTGATAATCCTAAAAGTGAAGACCCGGTGAAAATTGCACGAGAGATTGAGGCAGGGGTCAAAAAAACAGATAAAGATTATATTATAATTACTGATCGGGTAGAGGCTATTAAACATGCTTTAGAAAAAGCCGAAGAAGGGGATATAGTATTAATAGCCGGAAAAGGACCCGAGAATGAGCAGATTTATCATAACAGAGTTATCCATCATAATGATGAAGAAGTAGTGAAAAATATTTTTACAGGGAGATAAAAGATTGGAAAATTGTAAAATTGGAGAGTTGATAAAGGTTGTCTCGGGAAAGATAATTCAGGGAGACCAGGATTGTTTAATAAATAGGATTTCCATAGATAGCCGAACTTTAACTCCCGGTGATTTATTTTTTGCCATAATTGGAGCCAATTTCGATGGACATAATTTTATTATTGAAGCTTTCAACAAGGGAGCGGTTGGGGTAGTAATCTGTAAAGGTGCGAGTACTTTATTACAGAATGAGCAAATAGATAAAAATAAAATAATCATAGAAGTAAAGAATACTCTTTCTGCCCTGCAGGATTGGTCCAAGCACTATAAGGACAAATTTCGAACTTTTAATATTTGTATAACCGGTAGTAACGGAAAGACCACGACCAAAGAAATTATTGCTCATATCTTATCTCAGAAATTTCCTCTTTTAAAAACCTCTGGAAATTATAATAATGAAATCGGAATTCCTCTCACTCTGCTGCAGCTTACTAAATTACATAAGCTATTAGTGGCAGAGATGGGAATGAGGGGTTTGGGTGAAATAAGAACTCTTACCAATTTTATTCCTCCTGATTTAGCAGTGATTACTAATATCGGAGAGGCTCACATCGGTCTATTAGGCTCAAAAGATAATATTTTTAAGGCTAAATCGGAATTATTACAATCATTGGATAAAGACGGTATAGCCATTCTAAACAGAGACGACCCTTATTTTTTTAAGATGTCAAAAATTGTTAAAGACAAGAAGGTATATACCTTTGGCATTGAGAATAAGAGTGAAATTATGGCTCGTAATATCAGAATAGTCAGTGATAAAGGAATGAGATTTGCCCTTGAAGTGCAAAATGGTAAAAGCAAAGAAATATATTTCCCCTTATTGGGAAGGCATAATATTTATAATGCCCTTGCTGCTTCTGCGGTCGCTTTTGCCCTGGGAATAGAATTGGATTTAATTGAAAGAGGATTATCTTCTTTTAAACCATTAGACCTGCATATGCAATTGAGCAACTTTTATAATGGTATTAAAATATTGAATGATTCTTATAATGCGAATCCCTTATCAGTAAAAAGCGCTTTGGAAACTTTAGCAGAAGTCGCGCAAAACAATAGAAAGATAGCTATTTTAGGAGACATGCTGGAATTAGGAGAAAAGACCGACCTTTACCACCGGGAAATAGGAAAAGAAGTAGCAAAATTGTCTATTGATGCCCTAATAACTGTGGGTCAGAGGGGAAAGATAATTGCTCAGTCTTCCAAAGAAGAGGGGATGGCAAAAGAAAGAGTTTTTTCTTTTGAGAAAAATGAGAAGATGAATTTAGTCAAAAAGCTATTAAGTCTGACCAAACCCGGAGATTTTATCCTATTAAAAGGTTCTCGAGAAATGAAAATGGAAGATATTTTAGAATTTTGGCAAAAAGGGTATCAAAAAAATAATCTTGCCTAAGGAGGAGATAATGACCTATTGGCCCTTAACTTTATTAGTTTCGTTTATAATTCCGGTTATTGCTCTGCCGTTATTTATAAAATATTTAAAAAAACATAATATGGGACAGAAAATTCGTCAGGAAGGGCCAGATCTTCATCAACATAAAATGGGAACGCCCACCATGGGAGGAGTAATAGTTATTCTAACTTTAGTAATGATAGTTTGGTTCCTTGTTCCTTACAATAAATATGTTTTATGGTCGTTAGTTGCCACTGTCGGTTTTGGTCTTATCGGTTTAATTGATGATTTAATAAAATATCTTAAGAAACGATCATTGGGTCTTCTTACTATGCAGAAGTTGTTCCTTCAAATTATCTTTGCTTTAATAGTTACCTATTGTGTCCAACAAAACACTGATTTAGGTACAGAAATTTGGCTTCCTTTTTTCAAAAACAGTATAAATTTGGGCAGAATGTTTATTCCTTTCGTAGTTTTAGTATTGGTTAGTTCGGTTAATGCGGTAAATTTAACCGACGGTTTAGATGGGCTGGCAGCCGGGTTAATAATTATTGCCATGCTAAGTTTTGCTTTAATTGCCTATGTCCAAAATATATTGCCCATGAGCCTGTTTTCCCTGATAGTTGCCTTTACCTCTTTTGGTTTTTTAATCTATAATTTTTATCCAGCCCGGATATTTTTAGGAGATGTAGGTTCTTTGGCTTTAGGCGGAGCGCTTGCTTCGGTAGCAATTTTTACCAGAACAGAATTGTTTTTACTGATAATAGGTGGGGTATTTGCGATTGAAACCTTATCAGTGATACTTCAGGTTGTTTCGGTAAAATTAAGGGGTAAAATAATTTTTAAGATGAGTCCTATTCATCACCATTTTGAGTTTTGTGGTTGGAAAGAACCTAAAATTATTATTAGATTTTGGATAGCAGGAATAATCCTGGCTATTGTTGGGATAGCCAGTATTTAGTATATAGTATTTCGTATATCGTATATAGTATATAGTAAAGAAAATAGAAGCCAGAAGCCAAGTTCGTATCTCGTAAATCGTATCTCGTTAGGGAAATAGAATTCAATAGTCAGGATCCAGAATCTAAAAAACAGAAGTGATAATATTATATAGAGTTTGGCATTTAGCGTATAAGTTCATTACGAAATACGCAATACGATATACGATATACTAACGACTATTTACTAACGACTAAGTATGGAGTTGTAATGAGATGTTAATAGAAAAAAAATCTCCTGATTTATGGCTTTTTATAGTAGTAATTTTACTTATGGCTGTTGGCCTATGTATGGTTTTTAGTTCAAGTTACATTATGGCTTATAAATGGTATGGAGATAGTTATTATTTTTTAAAAAGACAATTAATTTACACTATAATAGCTTTAATAACATTTTTTTTCGCTATATATACCGATTATCATTATTATAAAAAATTTGCTCTGCCTATTTTAATTTTATCCATTGCATTGCTATCGATGGTATATGTTCCCAGTATCGGGAGGGCTGCCGGTGGGGCAAGTAGATGGATTAAGATAGGATTTTTTTCTTTTCAACCTTCCGAAATTGCTAAATTTGCTTTAATCCTATATATGGCAGAATCTTTAACCAGAAAACAAGTAAAAGATATAAAAACCTTTATTAGGGGGGTGTTACCCACTTTAATTATTATGTTAGTCATGTTTTTATTAATCTTGAATGAACCAGATTTTAGTACTTCCCTAATTATTTTGGGTATTTCTTTTATTATGTTATTTATTGGGGGTACCAGGGTAATTCAGCTTTATGCCTTGATAGTTGCAGCAATCCCCTTGGGAATTTTAATATTATCAAGAGAAGAATATAGAAGAGTGAGATTGCTCTCCTTTTTGGATCCATGGAAAGATCCTCTAGATAGCGGGTTTCACATCATTCAATCTTTATTAGCCTTAGGGAGTGGGGGAATTTTTGGAATCGGATTGGCAGAGAGCAAACAAAAATATTTTTATCTTCCCGACCAACATACTGACTTTATTTTCTCTATAATCGGTGAGGAATTAGGGTTTATAGGTACTGTAGTAATAATTATTCTCTTTACAATATTGTTGTGGCGTGGATTCAGGATAGCCTTAGATACTTCTGACCAATTTGGAACTTTACTGGCTGCGGGCATTACTTCTATGATAGTTTTTCAAAGCATCATAAATATTGGCGTGGTAACCAAGATGATTCCCACTACTGGCATTACTTTACCCTTTATCAGCTATGGGGGTTCATCTCTAATTGTAAATATGTTTTGCGTGGGAATTTTATTAAATATTTCCCGGTATAAAACAATAGAATAGGGAGCGTAATTGATGGCATTAAAGGTGATAATTTCGGGTGGCGGAACAGGGGGGCATATATATCCAGGAATTAGTTTAGCTTACGAGATAAAAGACAGAGACATAAAAAACGATATTTTATTTGTAGGAACTGAAAGGGGCATGGAATCAAAACTTGTTCCTCGGGAAGGTTTTAAAATTATAAAAATTAAAGCCCGGGGGATCCAACGAAAAATATGTTTTGAAAATTTAGCGGCTATGGTCATTTTTTTAGTTTCTTTATTTCATTCATATAAAATTATAAAAAAGTATAAACCGGATATAGTTATTGGAACGGGGGGCTATGTAAGCGGCTCGGTTGTTTTGATAGCCGCGATATTAGGTATTCCAACTTTCGTTCATGAGCAGAATGTAATACCCGGGATTACCAATAAATTTTTATCTCGTATTGCCAGAGCAACATTTTTAAGCTTTAATCAGTCAAAAAAATATTTTAGTAATAAAGCAAAATTGATTTTTACGGGCAATCCCATACGTTTTAAAAACATTAAACAAGGCACAGACAGAGAGTATAAAAAAGTTAACCTTGATTCTTCAAAAAAAACCATATTGGTATTGGGAGGTAGTAAGGGAGCAGCCTCAATTAATAGAGCTGTTCTGAGAGGTATCGATTTAATAAAAGAGGTTATAAAAAACGACTGGCAAGTTTTATTGATTAGCGGGCAAGATGATTATGATAACATGATGGAAATAGTGGGAGAAGACCATAAAATATTTTCGGTAGAATCTTATCTGCATGATATTGAAAAAGCCTACTCACTGGCTAATTTAGTAATCTGTCGAGCGGGAGCTACAACTTTAGCTGAGATTGGGGCCTATGGTTTACCGGCAATTTTAATACCTTACCCTTATGCTACCCATGATCACCAGGGAATCAACGCTAAAATTTTTGAAAGAGAAGGGGCTGCAATATTAATTTTAGAAAAAGATTTATCCGGAGAAAAATTAGCTCAGGTTTTACTAGATTTATTAAAAAATAAAAATAAATTAGAGATGATGGCTAAGAAGAGCAGAGAATTAAGTAATGTGAATTCAGCTAAGAAAATAGTGGACTATATTTCTGATTACATTAAAAAAAATTAAAAAATATATAAAAAGTATATCGTATATCGTATATCGAAAAAATAAAAGTGAAAAGTGGTTTTAAAAACGATATACTATATACGATATACGAAATACGAATAGAGGTGGAATTATATTTGATGAATGAAAAAAAATTACATATACATTTTATTGGAATTGGTGGATCAGGAATGAGTGGCTTAGCCTCAATTTTTCTTGATTTAGGTCATAAGATCAGTGGTTCCGATATTGTAACTTCAAAGATAACTAAAAGATTGGCTGATAAAGGTGCAACTATTTTTATGGGTCATAATGTAGATAATATAGAAGGAGCAGATTTAATAGTAGTTTCATCGGCAATCCCCGAATCTAATCTAGAAATAAGTAGTGCCAGGACTAAGAAAATTAACATAATCAAAAGGGCTGAGATGCTGGCAAGACTTATGGACAATAAATATGGAATAGCCATTGCCGGTACACACGGTAAGAGCACCACTGCTTCCATGATAGGGCTATTATTAGAAAAAAGCGGTTTCGATCCTACCATAGTAGTGGGAGGAGAGCTAAATAATTTTAAAAATAATGCTAAATTAGGGAAAGGAAATTATATAGTTGTAGAAGCCGATGAAAGTGATGGTTCGTTTTTGGAATTGAATCCACACATAGCTATAGTTACCAACATAGAAGATGACCATTTAGATCATTATGAAAATATGGAAAATATTCTAAAAGATTTTGGCAAATTTATTGATAAAGTTCCTGATAATGGACGAATCATCTTGTGCAAGGATTGCGATAATGTGAAGGAACTGGTAAAACAATATGGGAGAAGCTATGTTTCTTATGGAATATTTACTGAAGCGGATTTAATGGCTAAAGATATAGAATTAAATAAGTTAAATTCTAAATCAGAAATATACTGGCGGAGTGAAAAAATAGGTGAACTCTATTTAAAGGTTGCTGGATATCACAATATTTTAAATGCTTTAGCGGCAATTGCTGTTGCCCTGGAACTGGGAATAAGTTTTACGGAAATTGCTAAGACATTGGAAACCTTTCAGGGAGTACATAGAAGAATGGAAATTGTTGCCAGTACTGATAACGACATATTAATTATGGATGATTATGCTCATCATCCTACCGAGATTAAAGCAACTTTGAGTTCCTTAAGAAGCAGCTGGCAAAATAGAAGAATAATTGCCGTATTTCAGCCCCACCGCTACAGCAGAACTAAACTATTAGCAGAAAAGTTTGGTAAGGCATTTTTTGACGCCGATTGTGTAATTATTAATGATATTTATTCAGCCAATGAATCACCGATTTCTGGAATTAGCGGAGAGACCATATTTAGGGAAATTGAAAAAACCAACCACAGACAGATAAAATATTTGCCTTCCAAAGATAATATTTTAAGTTATCTATATGAAATTATTCAACCCGGAGATATAATAATAACTATAGGGGCGGGAGATATTTGGACTGTTGGCCAGGAATTGGCTAAACAATTGAAGAAAACAAAGGGATTTTGATTTGATTTGAAAATGAACATAAATATAGATATTATAAAAAATGAGTGTAAAAAACAAGGAATTGACCGCATAATTAAATATGATGAGCTATTGAAGAATCATAGTTCATTAAGAATTGGCGGACCTGCTGATGTTTTTTGCAGCCCTGGTAATATCGAAGATTTAAAAAAAGTCGTTTCCATTTTCAAAGAATATAATACACCTTTCTGGGTTATCGGAAATGGAACAAACTTATTGATCCTGGATAACGGGATAAGAGGTTTGGTAATCAACCTAAATAAAGATTTTAAAAAAATAGAATTTTCTGATAAAATTGTAAAAGTAGGTGCAGGAGTTTCATTAGCATATCTGAGCAAGATGGTTTTGAATAGAGAATTGAGCGGATTAGAATTTACCTGTGCTTTTCCCGGGACCTTGGGCGGAGCAATAATTAATAATGCCAGTTTTAAAGGAAATTGCATGGCAGATGTAGTACAAAATGTAACTTTTTTAACCCGAGAAAATAAAATAGAAAGAACATCCAAATCTAATTTAAATTTTAATTATCGTGAATGTGATTTAAAAGGTAAGCCGGTGATAATTTTAGAGGCGACTTTGCTGTTGAAAAAGGGGCATAAAGAAGAAATTGAATCTAAAATAAAACAAAATATTGAAATCAGAAAAAGCAGGCAGCCTTTGGATAAATTCAGCGCGGGTAGCATATTTAAAAATCCGCCGGGTTATTATGCCGGAGAATTAATAGAAAAGGTTGGAGCGAAGGGGTTATCTCGGGGTCAAGCAGAGGTCTCTACCAGGCATGCTAATTTTATAGTAAATAATGGCGGTGCATCAGCCAGAGATATTCTATATTTAATTGAAGAGATTGAGAAAAGAGTAAAGAAAAATTTTGGAATAAAATTAGAACGCGAAATAGAAATTTTGGGAGAACCCTGAAGGACAGTATATAGTATATAGTATTTAGTATATAGTAGCATCACACGGCGTTGCCGTGATGAAGCCAGAAGAAATTTCTATATCGTATATGGCATAATACGGAGACCGGGTAGATGAAAATAACTGACGAGAATGAAGAATGGATGGAAGAAGAAGAGAAATTAAAGGAGGAGGAAGAAGGAGAAAAGCATCAACCTTTATCAGCAAGAGTAACCAAGATATTAGTTTTCTATTTGGTTATAGGTTTTTTAGGTTGGAATTTATTTAATTTTATATTCAGTTCAGATTTTTGCAATATCAAAGAGGTTATTATCCAAGGGAACGATTGTCTAAGTGAGGATGAAATATTTTTTAATTCCGGGATAAAATTCGGCGAGAATATCTTTAAGTTAGATCTAAAAAAATCTATAAATTCTTTAAAACAAGAACCCCGGATAAAAGAAGTAGAAATAAAACGGGTAATACCCAATAAAATCATTATTTCCTTAACAGAAAGAGAAGCAGCAGCAATTGTCCATATCGGAGAAGAATATTTTTTCTCTACTAAAGAGGGAATGGTTTTATCTAAGATTGATAGACCGGAGGAAGGATTTGCCCTGCCCCTACTATCAGGATTAGAGATTAATGAAATAAAAATTGGAGAAATTATAGATAAACCTGAGTTTAGGACGGCATTAGAAAGTATTAATTCGGCAGAAGTGATACTGCCCAAGAAGTTTTGCCGGGTAGAAATATTATCGCCGGATGATTTTATGATTTGCAATAAGGATGATACCTTAAAAGTGAGAGTAAACAGGCCAGAGATGATTATTAATAAGGAGAATTTGTTAAGAGAAGCCTTGGAAAAAATTGAAAGGGAAAAATTATTAGTAGAGTATATAGATATTCGCTTTAAAGATAGTTTAGTAATAAAATTAAAAAAATGATGTTGTAAAATAAAAGACATCAGTCTGTTTACTTTGATTTCTCAGTAGTGTATGATATTTTAAAGCATGCAGGAGGTTATGAATATGGGAATGGATGAAATTGTAGTTGGCCTGGAGATAGGTTCCGGAAAAGTATGTACAGTTGTAGGTGAATTAGGTGAGGATGATCAGATAGAAATTATTGGTATAGGTACATCCCCCTCCCTGGGAATAAGAAAAGGAATAATCATAGATTTGGAACAAGCCATTCAATCAGCAAAGGAATCTATTGAAAGCGCTGAACGTATGGCAGGAACTCGTATTAATTCTGCTTTTGTTTCTATCGCAGGAAACCATATAACCTCTGTAAATAGCAAAGGAGTTATCGCTATTTCCGGAGAATCCCCCGAAATTACAGAAAACGACATTGAAAAGGTTATAGAAGCCGCTAAAGCAGGAATAGTGTCTTCTGAGAAAGAATTAATTCATACATTAAGCCGCGAATTTATAGTTGATGGCCAAAGTGGAATATCAGACCCTCTGGGAATGTCGGGAGCAAGATTGGAATGTAAAGTCCACATTGTAACCGGCTCAATTACCGCTGTGCAAAATTTAATTAAATGTGTAGAAGGAGCGGGGTTGGATATTGAGGAGATAATTTTTGGAACCTTAGCTTCTAGTAATGCAGTTTTAAGTAATGCTGAGAAAGATTTAGGAGTTTTATTAATTGATATTGGTGCGGGGACTACTGAAATAGCAATTTTTATTGAAGGTGGATTGGCTCATTCTGCAGTTCTACCAGTAGGAGGTATTCAGATAACTAACGATTTAGCCGTTGGTTTAAGAACTTCTATAGAAGAAGCTGAAAAGATAAAAATTAACTATGGAAGCGCAATTAAAAATAGTGTTTCTCCTGAAAAATTAGTAGAGATTTCCAGTATAAACGGAAAGGATAACTATAATGTATCCCCAAAGTATCTGGTAGACATAATTGAACCCCGGGTAAGTGAGATATTTAGTTTGGTAGGAAATGAAGTTAGAAAATCTGGGTGCTACAATATGATTCCCGGAGGAATAGTTATAACCGGAGGGAGTTCTCTTCTACCCGGTATCTCAGAGGTTGCAGAACAGGTCTTAAATTTACCCTCTCGATTAGGGAGACCCCATTACGAAGGGGAGTTAGCAGACATGATAAACGACCCATCCTATTCTGAAGCAATTGGATTGTTAAGTTTTGCTACCGAAAAATATTCTATCGGAAGATCATTTCGATCGACCAAAAGAAAAACAAAAGTAAAAAATATTTTTACTAAAATCATCAACTGGTTGAAAGATTTTTTTTAATTTTTATTATTGCTTTTAAATAGGCAAATATTTCATTATTTACTGGGAGGTTATAAATTGTTTAACCTTAACAATAAAGTAGGAGAATTTATCGATATAAAAGTAATCGGTATAGGCGGCGGCGGCGGGAATGCTGTTAATAGAATGATTGATGCGAAATTACAAGGGGTTAATTATATTTCTGCTAATACCGATGCTCAAGTGTTAGCCTTTTCTAATGCAGAACAAAAAATACAAATCGGTAGTAGAATAACCAAAGGTTTAGGTAGTGGATCGGATCCTGAAATTGGTCGTAAAGCTGCAGAAGAAGACAAAGACAGGATTGCTAAAGCTTTAAAAGGAGCAGATATGGTATTCATCACCGCTGGAATGGGAGGCGGAACAGGAACCGGTGGTGCCCCTATTGTTGCTCGGATATCTAAAGACTTAGGTGCCTTAACAGTGGGAGTAGTAACTAAGCCTTTTTCTTTTGAAGGCCATAAAAGGATGAGGCAGGCTGAAGAAGGAATAAAATTATTAAAAGAATGTGTAGATACTTTAATTGTAATACCCAACGATAGATTACTTCAGATTGTTGAGGAAAATACTTCTGTATTGGATGCTTTCAAAATTGCTGATGAGGTTCTGCTGCATGGTATTCAGGGAATTACCGAAATTGTAGTCGAGCCAGGTTTAATAAATGTAGATTTTGCGGATGTAAAAATGATTATAGCAAATGCTGGTACAGCCATAATGGGACTAGGAAGAGCCAGCGGTGAAAACCGAGCTGTAGAAGCAGCTCAAAGAGCTGTAAACAGTCCAATTTTAGATACAAAAATCGATGGAGCTAAGGGGGTATTGTTTAATATCAGCGGGGGTTCAAATTTAACTTTGCATGAAGTTAATAGAGCTGCTGAAATAATTTCTAAGGCAGCTAATCCAGAAGCAAACATTATCTTTGGAGCGGTAATTGACAAAGGCTTAAATGATGAAGTAAAGGTAACGGTGATAGCTACCGGATTTGATACCTTAGAGAAAATCACCGAAGAACCCAAGCTTGAGGAGATTGATTTCGATAAAGATAAGATAAGTTATAATGATTTAGATATACCCACTTTTCTAAGGGAGAAAAAGTAAGGAATAGCGTATAGCGTACAGCGTTTAGCGTATAGTAATTTAGTATCGAGTTAATAAAATAAGATTCAGACGTAGGGGCACAATGCATTGTGCCCTTCTTTTGTAATCCATAGACAAGCAGTTCTTGTTTCTGTGTTTTTACAGGGACAGGCTCTGTGAAAACAGGAGATTCCTGTCTTGCTTTGGGCACGATACGTCGTACCCCTACTTTTTTTCCAAACCCGCAACTTGCAACTAGAAACTTATTTTACTTGTTACTCATTACTCATCACTTATTACTGTATTTTACTATATAATCGATACTAATTATTCTATACGCTCTACGCTAAACGCTATACGCTCTACGCTAAATGCTATCCGTTATCCGCTAATAATATTCTGGCTCCTGAATTATGTCTTCTATTTTTTTTACTATATACTATATACTCGATACTCGATACTTGTTTCATAACGAGATACCTATTTAGCCAACCAGTTAATTAACTAACTAAGTATAATAAATACTATTTTTTTTAAAAGTATTAGTAATTTTCTATTGACTATCCCTATATTTAGTGTATTATTATAAATATAATCCTACATGTAGGGGTGCAGCAAGATGAAGTGTCCTTATTGTGGTTATTACGATACCGGGGTAATTGAATCCAGGCACATAGAAAATGAATTAGTAGTTAGAAGAAGAAGAATTTGTAAAAAATGTAATAAAAGATTCACTACTTACGAAAGAATTGATTTAATTCCCCTGATGGTAATAAAAAAAGATGGTCGGAGGGAACCTTTTTCTCGGGAAAAGATTACCAGCGGAATTATCAAAGCCTGCGAAAAAAGACCAATTAGTATAGAGACTATAAATAATTTAGTAAATAACATAGAAGAGACCATAAAAAGTGAAGGAGTGGATGAAATTAAGAGCAATTTAATTGGAGAATTGGTTATCTCCAAATTACGAGATTTAGATGAAATAGCTTACGTAAGATTTGCCTCAGTATACAGGCAATTTAAAGATCTAAGCAGCTTCGTAAAAGAAATAAGGAAGATTAGCAAATAGAATAAATAGTTTAATTGTATAGGAATTCCCTTTTCCTATAGGGGTCTGAATCGTATCTCGCCTAAAATACAGTAAATAGTAATAAGATAATATTTATGAATTTGTAAAAACAAGTCACTTATTACATGTTACATATTACACAATTTGCTGTAAACTGGTTAACTAAAGCGACTGGTAGACCGGGTGACCGGTAAATCGGAAGACCTGAAGATTTTATAGGTTTTAAGCTTTGGTTTTTCGCTTTTAGCTTTAATTTTTTAGTTTAACAAAGATAGGTCAGAATTAATAGATAGGCGAGACGCCTGTCCTACTTTAGGCACGATGTATCGCGTCTCTACTCCTGAATTCTGATTTTCTTAACGTGATACGATAAACTAACGACTAATTTAACAACTATATTTTATAATGAGGTTTTAAAATGATACAAACCATCAAAAAGAGAGAAGGCCAATTATTAGAATTTGATAAAAAGAAGATAACCGAAGCTATTTTTGCCGCCATGTTAACAGCAGGGGAAGATAATAAAACTGTATCAGAAAAAGTAACCGATCAGGTAATTATAAAATTAGAGAAAAGATTTAAGGATAAGATTCCTCAAGTGGAAGAAGTTCAGGATATAGTAGAAGAAACACTGATCCGAGAAGGAATGGTAAAAGTTGCTAAGGCATACATTTTATATCGAGATAAAAGAAGAAGAATTAGAGAAAGTTTAAAAGTTAGAAAAAAAATAAAAAATCACAAAAGCATAACCGATCTTTCCCTGTTGGTTTCCACTCCAACTTCTGAGAATATTTTTCCCTGGGACAGAAAAAAAATTATTCAGGCTTTAGTTAAAGAGGCGGAGTTGCCTTTAAATGTTTCTACAAAGATAGCCAAAGCTGTAGAAAAAAATATATTAGATGGAGGCTTAAGCGAGATCTCCACCTCCTTGATTAGAGAATTGGTTGACAATGAACTATTTATCAGAGGATATGAACATAAGTGGAGAAAACAAAAGATTATCGGAATGCCTACTTTTGATTTAAAACAACTGTTTTTGTCTAAAAGTAAAGAAAATAGTAATATTGGAACCAATAATCCGGAAGCTATAAACTTAACTATTGCCGAAAATACCATCAAACAATATATGCTGCAGGAAGTTTTTTCCAAAGAAATAGCTGATGCTCATTTAAAAGGCTGGATTCATATTCACGATTTGGGTTACCCACGAATTTATTGTTCCGGTCATTCTCTTGAATATTTAAAGAAATATGGACTGGAATTAGAAAATTTAGATACTTCTTCCGCCCCAGCTAAGCATACCAGAACTTTAACCGGACATTTAAACACTTTTCTGGCTTCCATGCAGGCCTATTATGCGGGCGCATTAGGTATCGGTTATTTAAATATCATGTATGCCCCTTTTTTGGTAAATTTATCCTTTAAAGAAATAAAACAAGAAGCCCAATATTTAATATTTAGCGGTTCGCAAAACGCCTTTTCAAGGGGAGGACAAAGTCTTTTTCTGGATTTCAATGTTCACCTCGGTATTCCCCACTATCTTAGAAATATACCGGCAATCGGACCGGGAGGGGAATATACCGGAAAAACTTATGGAGAATACCAGAAAGAATCCCAACTATTTTTAAGGGCTTTGATGGAGGTTTGGAGAGAAGGGGATTACCACGGAAAAGTTTTTGCTTTTCCTAAAATGGACCTGCACATCGATAATAAATCTTTCGAGGACCCAGAACAGAAAAAATTATTAAAATATGCCTGTGAAATAGCTTCTGAGAACGGTTCACCTTATTTTATTTTTGATAGGGAAGATATGTGTTTGGCCGCTTGCTGCCGATTAAAAACAGAAATAACCGATCAAGAAATGATACAGTATCCGGAAAAACTAAGATTTGCCGGAATACAAAATGTTACTATCAACCTTCCCCAATGCGCTTATAAAACTTTCCCTAATAACAATATTTCCGAATCTTCTTTTAATTTGAGCGATGAAGATAATTTAAAATTATTTTTAGAGAAAATTGATCAGGCTTTATGTTTGGCGGTTAGAGCTCATTTACAGAAGAAAAAGTTTTTAGAGATGATGATGGAAAATCCCAGCGGACCTTTATGGCAAATAGGCAAGATAGCCCAGGATGGCAGACCTTACGTAAATTTAGATGAAGGAACTTACTTAATAGGATTAATCGGATTGAACGAAGCAGTCCAGCATATTTCCGGTAAACAACTGCATGAAAGCGAAGACATTTTAAAGTTAGGGTTAAAAATTGTATCCTTTATGAGTTTAAAATGCAGAGAGTATAGTGAGAAGTTTAATTTGAAATTATCCTTAGAGGAATCTCCCGCTGAAAGCGCAGCAGGAAGGTTAGCTAAAATCGATTTACAGGAATTTCCAGATAGTAAAAAAGTTATAAAAGGAAATTCCAATGGAGATGAAAGCTATTATACTAATAGTATCCATTTTGCTGCTTCAGCGCCGGTAGATTTGATCACTCGAATTATTAAACAGAGTAAGTTCCATCCTTTAATAAAGAGCGGAGCGATAATTCATGCCTTTGTAGGAGAAAGTCGTCCTTCACCAGAGAGTATCTATAATTTAGTTAAGAAAGTTTGGGAACATACTCAGTGTTCCCAACTTACTATTTCGCCTGAGTTTACCATATGCAATACCTGCAGTGAAGTGAGCAGAGGATTACAGGAGAATTGTAATGGATGTGGGAGTGAAGATGTATATGGAGTAACCAGGATAGTGGGATATTATAGCAAAATAACTAACTGGAATAAAAATAAGATCGGTGAACTAAAAGACCGACATTCCGGAAATTATAAAATTAAAAGTAAAATTTAGAGGAGAGTGAAAATACCATGAAAGTAAAAATATTCTGGCAAAAAAACTGTCCTCATTGTCCGGAAGCTAAAAATCTGGGAAAACAATTGGGAAAAGAGACGGAGGTTCAATATTTTGATATAGATACGGTTGATGGTCTGGCGGAAGCAAGTTATTATGATATTGCATCCACTCCTTCTATAGTAGTCTTAGACAATAATGATAATGAGATCAAAATATGGAGAGGAAAGACCCCTCACCTGGAGGAGATTAGAGAGGAAGCAGCAATTTGAATATTACCATAAAGCAAATGATTGAAACCTCTCTGATTGATTGGGAGGGGAAAATTGTTTCTACTTTGTATCTCCCTTTATGTAATTTTAGATGTCCCTTCTGCTATAATTGTGAATTAATATTGCGTCCGGATGATTTTAAAAATATTCCTCAAAAAGAAATAGACAGTTATCTCTTACAGAGAAAAGACTTTATCGATGGCATATGTATGAGCGGAGGAGAACCCACCCTATACCCCGATTTACCTGTATATTTTAAAGGAATAAAGGATAAAGGTTTTTTAATAAAGCTGGATACTAATGGTACTAATCCGAAATTACTAAAAAATCTCTTAGATTTTGATTTGGTGGATTATGTTGCCCTGGATATTAAGTCATCATTAGATTTTGATAATTATTCTAAAGCCGCGGGTATTAAAGATAAGTTGATGATGGAGAAGGTAAAAGACAGTATTGAATTAATAATGAACTCAGAAATTGATTATGAATTTCGTACTACTGTTGTGCCTTTATTACATTCCGATGAGACTATTATGGAGATTGCCAGGCATATTGCTGGGGCAAAAAAATATGTCTTACAGAATTTCTCTCCTTTAGAGAAGACCCTCGATCCTTCTTTTCAAAAAATAAAACCCTATTCTGATGAAAAGATTCAAGAACTATCGGAAAAAACTAAAAAGTATGTTCCCAATTGTTGCTGGAGATGAAACTTAGTCGTTAGTGAATAGTGAATAGTCGTTAGTATTAAATACAAGATGTAAGATACAAGTTAATCTAGTTATCCGGCTAAACATCTTCACGAGATACGATTCACGAGATACGAGGAGATACGTATTTAGTCGTTTGTGAAAAAAATTCAGAGATTTTCAAAAAAAAGAAGGTTTTTTTAAATAAATGTCGTAAACTAAGAATAGCGTTTTATTTTTACCTAAATATGTTATACTATATAAAACTATTTTGAATCGAGATTAGTACAATTAAATAAATTTTTATGCTGGATGAAAGTAATGGGAGAGGTCTTTTCTGTTACAGAGAAGAAGCCGAAGGGGCAAGATGTATGATACATTTAAACTCTCAGGCAAAAGGACCATTGCCGGACGGAACTCTGGAAAGTTTTTTAATAAACACCGAAGGGGTAATTTCCAATATTCTGGAAAAATCTCTCAGGTAAAAAGACAGGGTAAGAAATTCCATTGGAGTATCTTACCCTTTTTATTTTGATACAGTATAAGTATTAAAAAATATTTGCAAAAAGTAGAGATAATTTGAATCAGGATTTTGAATTAAAAGAACTTGGACAAATAAAATATTTCAACTGTAGAGAATTGAGCAACACCAACTTAGTAGTAAATGCTTTTACTACTCGGACGGGTGGAGTGAGTAGAACCCCGCTTGATAACCTTAATTTATCCTTTAATGTAGGTGATGAAGAAAACCGCGTAGCAGAAAACAGAAAAATAATTTTAGATGCTTTAAATATTGATTATCGAACCGCAGTCACTGCCCAGCAAGTCCATAAAGATAAAATAAGCTTAGTGAGAAAAGAAGATAAGGGTAAGGGAGCCTTTAAATATTCTAAGGGAATTGCACAAACCGATGCCTTAATTACAGATATCCCCGGTATACCGCTTTTGATGTGTTATGCTGATTGTGTACCTATTTTTATTTTGGACCCTATCAAAAAAGCTATTGCCCTTATTCATAGTGGAAGAAAGGGAACAGAATTAGAATTAACCTTAAAAACTTTGTTTAAGATGAAAAAAATCTTTAAGACCAATCCCCGCTTCTGCTTAGCTGCTATTTTTCCCTCCATTGGTCCTTGCTGTTATAACATTAAAGAGGAAAATACAATTGATGATTATTGGTTAAATGAAATTAAATATAATGGTGAACCAATTTCCTCGCAAAATAAGAGCGGGAGGAGCCTTGATTTAAGAAAAGCAAACCATGGGCAATTAATTAAAGGAGGACTGGAGGAAAAGAATATTTTTGTTAATGAGATTTGTACGGCAGATCATCCTGAACTTTTCTTTTCCTACCGAAGAGATAAAGGAAATACTGGCCGAATGGCTGCCATCTTTATGTTAAAGTAAAATTTTAGATTATTATAATCATATTAAAATAACGGGAGGAAAGTATGAGGATAAAGAAACATCCCATTCTGGAATTTAATCAGAAAGAAAAGATAAAATTCACCTTAGATGGGAAAGAATTTGAAGGCTATAAGGGTGAGCCCATTGCTTCTGCCCTGGTGGCTGCTGGAATAAAGGTATTAAGCAGAAGCATTAAATATCACCGCCCCAGAGGATTTTTTTGTGCCATAGGAAAATGTTCAGCTTGCCTGATGAAAGTAAACGGCGTCCCCAATATCAGAACCTGTGTAACTAAATTGGAAGAGGGAATGAGAGTAGAAACTCAAAAAGGAAAAGGTGATTTCAATTGAAAATAACTGATATAGCAATTATTGGCGGGGGTCCGGCAGGATTATCGGCAGCAATTTATGCTGCTTCCTTAGGAGCAAAAGTGACTCTCGTTGACGATGGTTTAGAATTAGGCGGACAGTTAATTAAACAAACCCATAAATTTTTTGGTTCCGAAAAACAGTTTGCCGGGATCAGAGGCATAGAGATTGCCAAAAAGATGATCCAGGATATCAAAGAATATGATAATATTGAAGTAATTGCCAATGCTACAGTCACCGGCTATTATGAAGATGAGGTTATTACCATTGTCCAGGGAGTGAATGGTGATATATTAAAAAAATTAAAGGCCAACAGAATTATTGTAGCTACCGGTGCATCAGAGAATATGCTGCCTTTTGTAAATAACGACTTACCCGGAGTCTATGGTGCCGGGGCGGTGCAGACCTTAATGAATCTTTACGGCGTAGTCCCGGGTAATAATATTTTAATGGTTGGGGCAGGCAATATCGGCCTGATTGTAAGCTACCAGCTCCTGCAAGCCGGGATTAAGGTAGAGTCAATAGTGGAAGCCCTTCCCAAGATAGGCGGATATCTGGTACATGCCTCCAAGATTAGACGTTTGGGAGTACCTATCTACACTTCCCATACTCTAAAAGAAGTGTATGGTACGGATTGTGTAGAAAAGGCGGTAATTTCTAAAATCAATCAAAATTTTGAATTTATACCGGGGACAGAAAAAGAACTTGAGGTGGATACCATCTGCCTGGCCGTAGGTTTATCTCCACTTTCTGACCTGCTCTGGCAGGCTGGCTGTCAGATGAAATATGTTCCTGAGCTTTGCGGTTATGTGGCTCTAAGGGATGAAAATCTTAAATCAAGTAAAGATAAAATCTATATTGCCGGAGATGTAGCCGGTATCGAAGAGGCCAGCAGTGCCATATTGGAAGGTCAAATTGCTGGTTTGAATGCCGCGGTGAACCTAGGATATAAATGTGATAATTATCAAGAGCAAGATAGAAAATTGAAAGCAGAATTAAAAGAATTAAGAGACAATCCTTTAAGTGAAGAGATAAAGAAAGGTATAGAAAAAGCCTTAATAAAGGAGGGGAGGGATTAACTATGTTAGAAAGAACCGGCATACCGACCGATGATGATTTAGAAAAAGTAATTCCGGATAAAAAAAGATTAGCTCAGGGCCCGGTAGTCATCATAGAATGCTTTCAGAAAATACCCTGCGACCCTTGCGCCATATCCTGCAAACTCGGGGCAATAAAACCCTTTAAAGATATAAATGACTTACCTCAGGTCGATTTTGATAAATGTACCGGATGTGGAATTTGTATCAGTTCCTGCCCCGGTCTGGCTATATTTGTAATAGATATGAATTATTCAGAGGAAAAATCCTTAATCAAGTTACCCCATGAAATGCTCCCTTTACCGGAAAAAGGAGAAGATGTTTATGCTTTAGACAGAGCAGGCGGCATACTGGGTAAAGCGAAAGTAGTAAGGGTCTTAAAGATTAAAAACAAGACTAACATAATTTCCCTGGAGGTCCCTAAAAGTATGGCTATGAAAGTAAGAAGTATAAAAGTGGAGGACAAAAACAATGAAAGATGAGACCATAATTTGCCGATGTGAAGATATTACCTGGGGGGAAATCAGACAGGCTTTAGAAAAAGGGTATACCACCCTCGATGAGATTAAAAGGATTACCCGGGCGGGGATGGGAAGATGTCAGGGCACCACTTGCCGCAGGATTATACTAAGGGAAATTGCTAATTTTTGTCATAAGAAGATAGAAGAGGTAGTCGTACCAACCTTTCGACCCCCCACCAAGCCGGTAAAATTAGGGACTCTGGCAGGTGATGATGGTGATTAAAAGAGCAAATGTGGTAATAATTGGTGGAGGAATAACCGGTTGCAGCATCGCCTATAATTTAGCCAAGATGGGATGTAAAAATATAGTATTATTTGAGAAAAATTCTCTGGCCAGTGGTGCTACCGGTAGGTGTGGAGCAGGAATCAGACAGCAGTTTGGGACTGAGATGAACTGTATCCTGGCTCGGGAGAGTATAAAAATATTCGAGAATTTAAGTCAAGAACTGGATTATGATATCGAACTGAATCAAGGCGGATATCTTATGCTGGCTTATACCGAAAAAGAAGTCAATCAGTTTAAGAAAAATGTAACTTTAGAACAATCATTAGGCATTGATGCCAGATTCATCACCGTGGAAGAGGCCAAAGAGATTGTACCTCCTTTAAATACGGAAGGGGTATTAGCCGCAACCTTCTGTCCTACCGATGGTCATGCTAATCCCTTTAATACAAATTTTGCTTATGCGGAGGCTGCTCAAAGGTTAGGGGTAAAGATTTATAATTTTACTGAAGTAAAAGAAATTAAGACCGAAAATAATAAGATAGTTTCGGTCAATACAGATCAGGGAGAAGTGCTCACTCCTATTGTAATAAATGCCGCCGGTGGTTATTCGGGAGAAATAGGGAAAATGGCGGGAGTGGAAATACCGGTATATTCCCAAAGGCATCAAATTTTAATCACTGAACCGGTCGACCCTCTATTCAGACCGATGCTGCTGTCCTTCTCTCGTAATTTTTACTGTCAGCAGACTCCTCACGGGAGTATTATCATGGGCTTTGGTGATCCCGATGAACCCAAAGGTCACGATATAGGTTCAAGCTGGCAGTTTGCTCGGGAGATGGCCCAAAAGATGACCGCGGTTGTTCCTTTATTAAAAGAAGTGAGTATGGTAAGACAATGGTCAGGTTTATATAACATGAGTCCTGATTCTCAACCGATCGTGGGTGAGCATCCCCAGGTAAAGGGCTTTTATCTGGCAGTAGGTTACAGCGGTCATGGATTTATGCTGGCTCCTGTAGTCAGCCGGCTTATGGCAGAGTTAATACTTAAGGGGCAGACTTCTATTCCCATTGATAAATTAGATATAGGCAGATTTGAACGGGGTGAACTGATTATTGAACCCTCGGTAGTATAAGAAATAAAATAATAAAATTTATTTTTTTCAATAAAAGAAGGATTTTTTAGAATTATGTAGTAATGTATAAATAATATCCAAAATTAACGAAAGCTATAGAAAATTTAATGATTGTAGTTTTACTAAACATAAAAAGGAGAGTTAATGTTGGCGGATAAAAATAAAATCTATATACCCATGGATAGATTAGGAGTTGAAAGCGTCCAAAGTAATACGATGGGTACTATTAAATTTATAAATAGTATACTGGATTCTACAAAAGTTCAATGGTCATTGGAACCAATTAAACTATATACTGAAAGATTTCCAGAGGGCCATTTTTTTAATCCAGGAGGCTTTTTTGTTGATTATGATTCTAATATTATAAATAAAATAAAGGAAATGAATATTGTTTTTGATATTGTAAATGATTCTAATTTAGGGAGAAAATTAAATCCAACGAAAATTGCCTTATATAATGGTAGAGGAACTGCAGATTTCTGTATTGCTCCTCTAGTCGAAGTTCTAGATTCAGCTGGATTTAAATATAAACATCTATCTGATAGTGATATTAGAAAAGGCCTATTACATGAATTTGATATTTTCTTGGTTCCCGGAGGTCCCGATGCAGGAGAATCTTATTATTGGGGATTAGGCGATAAAGGATATAATAATATTAAAAATTTTTTGCATAATAATGGTCAGTATTTTGGTTTATGTGCTGGAGCATACTTGCCTTTAAAATCCTTATCGAAAGAAAACAAATATTGGCTGGAATTAGTTGATGCTACAGATGATAATGACTTAGATTATTGGAGAACAGGATCAGGTTTTGTAAGGATAAAGATATTAGATAATACTCATCCCATTGTATCAGGAATTTGTGCTGGAAAAATTAATACATTAGATATTATTTATTGGGAAGGACCAGCTATACGAATATTAAGCGATAAAGCAAAAGCAATTGCAACTTTTTATGAATTTATTGCTTCAGGTTCACCAAAGGAATATCCAAAATGGGATTTACTAGATAATACTCTTGCAATAAATGCAATAAACGGATGGTATAATGTTTTAACAAAAGAAAGATTTGAAAAATATCTAAAAAAAAGAGCTTCAATTGTGGAAACTAGAATAAATAGAAATAGAGTTATTCTGTATTCTCCACATGCTGAATTTGGAAACATAGGCATTACGCAAAGACTAAAAAGTCAATCATATCAGCTTATAACTAATGGTTTATTTTATTTAAGTGTCAATGAATAATTATATTGCTAAAAAATCGTTCAAAAAAAATAATAATTTCACGAGCGAATATTATGCAAGAAAAGGAGGTGAAGGGATTTCTTAAGTAATTACAGAATAGAAGTTAATTCTAATGTTATGGCTAATAAATTTGTTAAAATAACTGTTTTTGATTTATTTTAAAATAATTGAAGGAGAATTAAAAATGAAAAGAATAAAATTTTTGTTAGTTATTAGTGTGTTAGTATTGGCTCTTGGCGTAGTTTCTTTGGGAGCGCTGGCTGCTGATAAGCCACCAGTAGTCATTGGTCTTCAAGGACCAATAACCGGGGCTTGGGCTTATGAAGGACAAATGGCTAAACAATCTTGTGAGATAGCAGCTCAGTTAATTAATGAAAGTGGTGGTATTCTGGGTGGAAGAATGATCGAGATTAGAGTTGCTGATGATGCTTGTGAACCCAAGGCAGGAGCCTTAGCAGCGATGAAGTTAATTTCTCAGAAAGATGTAGTAGCTTCTGTTTCAACTTATGGTTCATCTGTATGTGAACCTGCTTCCAATCTTTATGAAAAATTTAAAAAAGTTAATATCGCTTATGGCTCTACTGCTGTTCGTTTAACTGAAAGAGGATTAAAATACTTTTTCCGAACCTGTGGTATTGATAGTGCCCAAGGAATCTTCTTTGCTGACTATGTTCCCCGCGTTTTCGGAGCAAAAAAAATAGCTATTATGCATGATAATACTACTTTTGCCAAGGGAGTGGCTGAGGAAACCAAGAAGGCATTACAACCAAAGGTTGATGCTGGAGAAGTAGAGATAGTTTATTATGATGCTATCACTCCAGGCGAGAAAGATTTTTCTGTTCCTCTAACTAAAGTGCGTGAGACCAATCCAGATGTACTCTACTTTACTGGTTATTATCCCGAAGCTGCATTAGTAGTATCTCAAGCACGAGATATAGGTATAGATTGTCCTTTTGTAGGGGGCAATGCAGCCATTAATGATGAATTTGTAAAAATTGCTGGTCTAGAAAAGGCCAAAGGATGTTTTATGACTCAAGAACCCATGCCGGCAGAACTTCCTTATCCAGAGTCTAAGATATTTTTAGATGCCTATAAGGCTAAATATGGAGAAATTCCTTCCAGCCCCTGGCCAGTATATGCCGCTGATGCTTTAAATATTATTGCTTATGCTATTGATAAAACCGGTTCTACTAATTCTGATGTTTTAGCTGAATACCTTAGAAATGAAGTTAATGCTGTTCCAGGTGTTACTGGATCAATTGGTTTTACCGAAAAGGGAGATAGAGAAGGTGTACCATATTTAATGTATGTAGTAAACGAGGAAGGAACTTTTGATATTTATAATAAATAAAAAGGTAAGGAGTTAAAGATGAGAATTTTTTTAGAGCAAATGTTGAATGGGTTAACTATAGGATCATTTTATGCTCTCATTGCCTTAGGCTATTCTATGGTATATGGAGTAATGAAATTGATTAATTTTGCTCATGGAGATTTATTTACCTTAGGGTCCTACCTTGGATTTACCCTCCTCGTATGGGGAAATGCCTATGTAACCTCCCATGTAGGTTTAGCAGGGGGTATGATTGCGGCTATGTTAATAGCCGCAATCGGCATAGGCACAGCTGGTATAATAGTGGAAAGAATAGCCTATCGACCGATTTATCCAGCAGGTAGGCTTCCGGCGGTAGTCTCTGCTTTAGGTGTATCTATTTTCTTAGAAAATATTATTATGGTGCTTTGGGGTCCCCGTTATCAAGCCTATCCGGTAAATGTTGTACCTACATTGAGGTTTGAAATAGGAGGGATTCATATTACCCTTCTTCAAATAGTTATTTTAATTTTATCTTTTATATTATTAGCTATCTTGTATTATATCGTTCAAAAGACTACTTTTGGAGCAGCTATTAGAGCATCAGCTTTAGACAGAGATACTGCTGCCTTGATGGGGATAAATATAAATACTATAATATTTTTTGTTTTTGCTTTAGGTCCTGCTTTAGGTGGAACCGCTGGGGTAATGGTGGGGATGTATTACCGTCAAATTAGTTTTACTATGGGTTGGAACTATGGATTAAAAGCTTTTACGGCGACTATTTTAGGGGGTATTGGCAATATTCCAGGAGCAATGGTAGGAGGGCTGCTTTTAGGAATCTTTGAAATGTTAGGATCTGCTTATATTTCTACAGCCTATAAAGATGTCTTTGTTTTTTTAATATTGATATTAGTATTAATATTTCGACCCCGAGGTCTTCTGGGCGAAAAAGTCGCAGAAAAGGTATAAAGGGGTAAAATAAATGAAATTAAATAAAAATATTATTTTAAAGAATTGGCCTATTTTTATAGTGACAATAATATTATCCGTGTTCCCTTTTATGGTGAATAATTATTGGATTGATGTCTTCTTTTTCTTTGGAATTTATGCTCTTCTGGGTCTTAGTTTGAATATCGTTTTAGGTGAAGTGGGCTTATTTGATTTAGGACATATGGGTTTTATGGCAATCGGTGCTTATACTACTGCAATTCTTAACACTCATTTCGGTATTCCTATAATTTTTTTAATTCCAGTTAGTGCCCTGGCAGCAGCTGGGTTTGCCTGGTTAGTCTGTTTTCCAATTATTCATTTGCGAGGAGATTATCTTGCTATTGTTACTATTGGTATGGGAGAGATTATTAGAATAACCCTCATTAATAATCCCTTTGGTATCACTGGGGGGCCGAATGGAGTTTTTGGAATAGATTTCCTCTCTTTTGGAGGTCCTTTGGTAATTGATTCCTCTATTGAATCTTACTTTGTAATTTGGATAGTGGTAGGATTGGCCATTCTTGCTCTTATAAATTTGCAGCGTTCCCGAATAGGTAGAGCTTGGAATTATATTCGAGAAGATGAAATCGCTGCTGAATCGACTGGGATTGATGTTAGATACTATAAGTTATTGGCTTTTGTTTTAGGTGCAGGTTTAGCTGGGATAGCTGGTAATATATATGCCAGCAAATTAATGATAGTTTCACCGGAGAGTTTTAGTTTTATGGAATCTTGTATGCTCTTTTGCATTGTGTTAATCGGGGGAATGGGCTCTATACCCGGAGTTTTAATCGGCGCTGCTGTTATCAGTCTTTTTCCTGAAGTATTTCGTACTTTTGCCCAGTATCGAATGTTAATATTTGGAGCGGCAATGGTGGCTATGATGATATTTAGACCCAGTGGTATCTGGCCCAGGAGGAGAGGAGCCGTTGAATTCAAATCACTTTTAATGAAAGCAGGGGAATGAAAATGGCTAAAGACAATAATAATATGGAAACCAAGATAAAAATTAGGCAAGAAAATAAAGAAATAAACACAATTAATAAAGTTGTGCTGCAAACCAATAAACTTACCAAAAAATTCGGCGGTTTAACCGCAGTAAACAATTTTGACCTTAAAGTGAGTCAAGGGCAAATAAGCAGCCTGATAGGCCCTAATGGAGCAGGAAAAACTACTGTTTTTAATGTAGTTACCGGCATATATAAAGCTGATGGTGGAAAAGTTGTCTTTAAAGGAGAAGACCTTGCCGGTAAAAAACCTCATCAGATTATAAAAAAAGGAATTGCACGAACTTTTCAAAACATTAGACTTTTTTCTAATATGACCTGTCTGGAGAATGTTATGGCTGGCCAGCACTGCCACAGCAATGAGGGAACTTGGACTTCTATTTTACAAACTCCCGGGCAAAAAAAAGAAGAATTAGAAATTAAGAAAAATGCTGAAAACCGCCTTCAACAGGTTGGATTATGGAAATATCGAGATGAATTAGCGAAAAATATTGCTTATGGTAATCAAAGAATGTTAGAAATTGGTCGAGCCTTGGCTACCAATCCAGATTTATTAGTTTTGGACGAACCAAGCAGCGGCCTAAATGATAAAGAATCTGAAGACCTAATGAACTTTCTTAAAGAAATAATAAAAGATAATTTAACTATTTTACTTATCGAACACGATATGAATGTAGTAATGGGAATTTCTCATTGGGTTACGGTGATGGATGAAGGTAAAAAAATTGCTGAGGGTTTGCCCGAAGATGTATATAGTAATCCTCAAGTAATTGAAGCTTACTTAGGCAAAGACGAAGAGGAGGAGGAATAGTAATATGACTATATTGTTGAAAGTAGAAGATTTAAAAATATTTTATGGTTCCATCGAAGCTCTTAAAGGAATTTCACTTACAGTTGACGAAGGTGAAATAGTTACCGTATTGGGGGCAAATGGAGCAGGAAAAAGCACTCTTTTAAGGGCTATCTCCGGGTTATTGCCCATCCGCAGCGGAAAAATTAAGTTAGATGAGCAAGAACTTAACAATGTTAAGGCATTTAAAATAGTTATGGAGGGTATTTCGCACGTACCCGAGGGTCGAAAAGTATTTGCAACTCTTACAGTCGATGAAAATCTTAATTTGGGTGCATATACTCGAAGAAAAGACAAAAAGAATATTAAAGAGTCTAAAGAAAGGGTTTATGATTTATTTCCTATTCTTAAAGCGCGACGTAATCAATTATCCGGAACATTATCAGGTGGTGAACAGCAAATGTTAGCAATGGGAAGAGGTTTAATGAGCACCCCACGTATCTTACTTCTGGATGAACCTTCTCTGGGATTGGCTCCCTTATTAGTAAAACAAATTTTCCAAATTATCCGTGAAATTAATAATCAGGGTATATCAATATTATTAGTAGAACAAAATGCTCGCAAAGCATTAAGTATCGCTGACAGGGGATATGTGCTGGAAACCGGGAATATTACTATTAGCGGGCTGGCTTCTGATTTAAAGAGGAATAAAAAAGTCCAGGAGGCCTACCTGGGAGGCGCTGCTCTTAAGAAGAGAAAGTAAGAACTTAAGTTATTAAAAATAATGGTGTAAGGAAACCATAGATTGTAAGATAAATTATTTATGTTAACTACATCTATGGTTTCTTTTTTTACGCAATACACGATAGGAATATAAAATTATTGAAAAATGTTGCTATTTTTGGTATATTAAGCATAAAATAGTATATCGTATTTCGTATATCGTATTTCGTGAACAGTTACCAAGTTGCCCTGTTTGCCAGTTAACCAGTTAACCAACAAAGAATGTAATGTGTAACATGTGATAAGTAACTGTAATAAGTACCTGTTTATATAATTTTTGAAATTTAAACTTATTACTCATTACATATTACTTGTAACTGTATTTTATACTCGATACTAATTTCTTAACGAAATACGATATACGAAATACGATATACGAAAAAATATAGAGGAAGAATAAATTATGATTAAAAAAGAGAGAAAATTATATTTTGATAACGAACTTACCGGTTTAAGGGAAAGTCTGACAAAGATGGCAAATTTAGTCGAAGAAGCAATTGATATGTCTATAAAGTCTTTAGTTGAACAGGATTTGGATTTAGCGGCAAAGGTAATTGAAAATGATGATATAATTGATAAAATGGAATTAGATATCGAAGAACAGTGTTTGCAATTGATTGCTCTACGTCATCCCATTGCCAAAAATTTAAGGATAATCGGCTGTGGCTATAAGACCGTATCTGATTTAGAAAGAGTAGCAGATCATGCCGTAAGCATAGCTAAGGCTAGCCAATATCTATCAACCAAATCAATGGTAAAACCCCTAATAGATATTCCCCGAATGGCTGAAATTGCTCAAAATATGTTGAAAGATAGCTTAAATGCCTATTTCAACGGAGATGTAGAGTCAGCCAAGGAAGTATGGGCAAGAGATAAGACGGTTGACGATTTGGATAATCAGATATTGCGTGAACTCTTAACTTTCATGATGGAAGACCCACATACTATCAGCAGGGCGATTCATTTGATTTTTGTTTCTAATAATATTGAACGGATTGCTGACCATGCTACAAATTTAGCTGAGCGAGTAGTGTATATAGTTGATGGAGAAAGAATGAAAAATTATTTTAAAAACGATAAAGAAACATAGAGTATAAAACTTTAAGATTAATTGAATGAGTGTTTATATTTTTTAGTTGAATAATCAAAAAACAATAAATAAAAAAGGTTATAGCTTGTGGAAACAATCAAAAATAATTTAGAGATAATAAACGAAAAAATAAAAAAAGCAGCCTTAAAGGCGAATAGAAGCCCCGAAGAAATAAAATTGGTGGCGGTAACTAAAACTGCTACCACAGAGCAAATAAAAGAAGCTATAAATGCTGGGGTAAAAATAATTGGCGAAAATAAAGTTCAGGAAGCTAAAGAAAAATATCAAATTTTGACTGCCGATACAGAGTGGCATTTAGTAGGACACCTGCAGACTAATAAGGTAAAATACGCTATAGAAATATTTGATTGTATTCAAACTGTAGATAGTATAAAATTAGCCAAAGAAATAGATAAACGTTCTTTGCAATTTGGGAAGACAACGAATGTTTTAGTTGAGGTGAATGTTTCCGGGGAAGAAACCAAATACGGAATTAAACCGGAAGAAGTAGAACCTTTTCTAAAAGAAATATCTGAATTTTCCAGAATAAGAGTTAGAGGTTTAATGACTATTGCGCCAATAATAGAAGAAGATAAAGAAGAAGTTCGTCCATATTTTAGGAAACTCAGGGAATTATCTAAAGAAATAAAGAGTAAAAATATAAAGAACCTTAAAATGGACTATCTTTCCATGGGGATGACTGATGATTTTGAGGTAGCTATAGAAGAGGGCGCTAATATGGTTAGAATCGGCAGAGGAATATTCGGGTTTCATTAACCACTAATTTAAATTGCCTGTATAAATTGATAAAAGAGGAAGGAAAATATTATCTATGCTTTTACTGTTACAAATAATTAACACAGTTTTCAGACTTTACAGTTATTTAATTTTAGCAAGAATATTTTTAACCTGGATGCCGATAGATTCCTACAACCCGGTGGTTCGGTTTATCTATAGAGTTACCGAACCAGTTTTGGCGCCCTTTAGGATTATATTGCCTTTAGGGGGTATGGGGTTAGATCTTTCACCGATAATTGTCTTTTTTTTACTAAACTTGCTCCAAAGAGCACTAATTAATATACTTGTTAGTATAGCTTTTTAATGTATATAAAAAAAATTAATTAAAATATTAAATGAGGGGGGAATAATTGAATGAGAATTACACCAATGGATATTGAACAGCAAGAATTTTCTAGGTCATTCAGAGGTTATAACGAAGAAGAAGTAGATGATTTTTTAGATAAGATAGTAAAAGACTACGAAGAATTAATCAATGAAAACGTAAGACTTAATGAAGAAATAGAAAGAATACAAGAAAAATTAAAAGAGTTTGGCGAGATTGAAGAAACTTTGAGGAGCGCTTTAGTAAATACCCAAAAATCTGCCGAAGAGATAAAGGGCAGGGTAGAAAAGGAAGCAAAGATAATCATAGAAAAAGCAGAGATGGAAGCTAAGGCGTTAAAACAACAGGTCTTTCAAAAAGAAGACCTGGTGAAAAACGAAATTGATAACCTGCGAAGATATAAGTTTACATTTAAAGAAAAGTTTAAATCAATGTTGAATTTATACCTAAAAATGATTGAAAATGAGGATTTTGAGAAAGAAGGAAATTACGAGATTAAAGAGAATGAAATGTCTAAAGAAAAAACAAAGAATAAAGTTTCCGGAGAGAAAACAGGTAAATTAGAAGGATTAGACATAGAAGAAAATTTTAAAATCAAAAAAACAGAAGATGAACAACGATATCAATGATTATTTTAAAATTACGGGGAATGATATTGTAATCAAGGTAAAAATTGTCCCCGGTTCACCCAAGAATAAAATTGTCGGAGTGTATAATAACGCTTTAAAGATTTCCATCACCGCCCCGCCGGTCGAAGGCAAAGCCAATAAAAAATGTATTGCCTATTTAGCTAAATATTTTGATATAGCGAAATCAAAAATCGAAATAATTTCAGGGGAAACCAGCAAAAATAAACTTATTAAGATTTACGATATCAACCAAAAAGATTTTTTGGATAAAATAGAAAAAATTAGTTGAGAACTCAGAATTATAATGTAGGGGCACGATGCATCGTGCCCCTACATTATAATTTTAATCAATCTTATTTCCAACGCGATACGAGATATAACCCGTTTTTAAATATTTCTAAACTTTTTGGTTTAAAATCATATTATTATACAAATTATAAAGCACGAGGAGAAATTCAAATGGAATACAAAAATACCTTAAATTTACCGAAAACAAAATTTAAAATGAAAGCAAACTTGGCCCAGGAAGAGCCTAAGTTGTTAGAATTTTGGGAAGAACAGGAAACATACAAAAAAGTATTGGAAAAAAAGAAAAACCTGGAAAAATACATCTTGCACGATGGACCTCCCTATGCTAATGGAAATATACATATAGGGACCGCCTATAATAAGATATTAAAAGATATAATCCCCAAGTATAAATCGATGAAAGGGTATAATTCCCCCTATGTTCCCGGATGGGATACCCATGGCTTACCTATAGAGTTTCAGGTTACCAAAAACATGAAAGTTGGCTTAAGTGAGGTAGACCCGGTTGAACTAAGGAAGAAGTGTACAGAGTATGCCAAACATTATATCAACGTGCAAAGAGAAGAGTTTAAACGATTAGGGGTAATGGGAGAATGGGAAAACCCTTATCTGACCCTTAACCCTGCTTATGAAGCAGAGCAGATAGAAATATTTAAAAAGATGTTTTCCAAAGGATATATCTACAAAGGATTAAAACCGGTATACTGGTGTGCTCATTGTGAAACAGCTTTAGCAGCAGCCGAGATAGAATATCACAACAAAGAATCTTTTTCAATATATGTTAAATTCTTGGTGAAAGATAGTTTGAAAAAAGTATTCCCGGAGAGTAAAGAAGAAAAAAACTATGTACTTATCTGGACTACTACCCCCTGGACTATTCCCGGTAACATGGCTGTTGCTCTTCATCCGGACATTGAATACAGTTTAGTTAAAACAGAAGAGGGGAATCTCTTATTAGCTTCCACCCTGGTAGAAAAAGTAATGAAAGAAATTAAAATTGTAGATTATAAGATTATCAGAAAAGCAAAAGGTAAATTATTTGAGGGTTTAAAGTGTAAACATCCTATTTTTGATAGAGACTCGCTAATGATATTAGGAGATCATGTTTTATTAGATGAAGGGACCGGCTGTGTACACACTGCGCCGGGACATGGACAGGAGGATTATGAGATAGGAGTAAAATATAAAATACCTATATTTACTACCCTTGACAATCAGGGAAAATTTAACCAGAAAGGTGGAAAGTTTAAAGGATTAACTTATAAAGAAGGAAATGTTGCGGTAATAGATGAGTTAAAAAAGAACGGAGCTTTATTGAAGGTTAGCAAAATAATTCATTCTTATCCCCACTGCTGGCGCTGCAAAAAACCGGTAGTATTTCGGGCAACCGAGCAATGGTTTGTAAACATCGAAACCTTTCGTGATTTAACCCTAAAAGAAATAGAAAGGGTTCAATTTGTTCCTGCTTGGGGTAAGGAAAAGATATATGGTATGGTAGAGAGCAGAACCGACTGGTGCATTTCCCGTCAAAGGGTATGGGGAGTACCCCTCCCGGTTTTTTACTGTAAAGGATGCGGAGAAATTATAGTAAATGAAGAAACGATAAATTCGGTTAAAAAACTGTTCCTGGAAAAAGGGTCAGATTCCTGGTTTGCTCTATCTGCCCAAGAGATTTTACCTAAAGATTATCAGTGCCCCCACTGCCAGGGTAAAGATTTTGAAAAAGAGAAAGATATAATGGATGTATGGTTTGACTCGGGATGCAGTCATGCGGCGGTGCTCAAGAAGAGAGAGGAACTCCACTGGCCGGCGGAAATGTATTTGGAGGGGACAGACCAGCATAGAGGTTGGTTCCAAACCTCACTGCTGACTTCGGTAGCTGCTTTTGGAAAGGCACCTTATAAAACTGTTCTGACTCATGGTTTCATTGTCGATGCAGAAGGCAGGAAAATGTCCAAATCCATAGGCAATGTCATTGCCCCTCAGGAGATTATTGGAAAATACGGAGCAGATATATTAAGATTATGGGTGGCCTCTTCTGATTACCGGACAGATATCAGGATCTCTTCCAAGATATTAGATCAATTAGTGGAAATATACCGAAGGGTTAGAAATACCGCCCGGTTTATCCTGGGAAATTTATCAGACTTTAATCCTGATACAGATGTGGTTTCTTATGAAAAACTTAACGAATTAGACAGGTTGGTCTTGAGTAATTTTCAAAGTTTAGTAAAAAGAGTAAATAAAAGCTATAATAAATTTGAATTTCATTCCCTTTATCATGAAATTCATAACTTTTGTGCTATCGATTTGAGCTCATTTTATCTGGATATAATTAAGGATAGACTTTACACCGCCTTTGCCGATTCCGAAGAGCGCCGGGCAGCTCAAACAGTATTGTATCAGATTATAAATTATTTGGTTAAACTGATTGCACCGGTATTAAGTTTTACCGCGGAGGAAATATGGCAGTACTTAAGAGAGATTGAAAAAGGCGAAGAAAGCGTTTTTCTCGCTTCCTGGCCAGAAGTAAATGAAAATTATATAGATAGAAATTTAGAAAAAAAATGGGATAACCTCTTAAAAATCAGAAAAGATGTTTTAAAAGCCCTGGAAATAAAAAGGGGGGAAAGCTTTATCGGTAATTCTTTAGAGGCGCAGGTAAATATTTATACCGAAGATAGAGAAGTTTATGATTATTTAATCTCCTTTAAGGATCAGCTGGAAACCATATTTATCGTTTCTAAGACCGATATAGTTCACGGAGAAGGAGAAAAAGGACTTTCTTCTGATGCCTATACGGGTGTTGAATTTCCGGAAATTAAAGTACTGATAACCAGGGTGCCAGGCAAGAAGTGTGAAAGGTGCTGGTGTTACAGTGAGACAGTAGGAGGAGACCAGAAATATCCGACTATTTGTGAAAAATGTGCTAAAGTAATACATGAACATTTTGAGGAGTAAAAGAAATACCATGGGATTTATAATTTTTGCCCTATTTATTATATTGCTTGATCAGGCAAGTAAAATTTACATTCAGTACAATATGCAGATAGGAGAGTCTATACCGGTAATTGAAGGGATATTTCATATTACTTATATAGAGAATCCATATACCGCCTTTGGGCTTTTTAGATATCAAACAATATTCTTTGTAATAGCGGCATCAATTTCCGTAATTTTGATTATCTTAATTTACAAAAAAATAATTTTCAAGAAAGACCCTTTTATGTATATTCCTTTAACGCTTGTTTTGGGCGGTGCAATAGGCAATCTTATTGATCGGGTGAGAATTGATGGAAGGGTAATAGATTTTATAGATTTCAGAATCTGGCCGATTTTTAATTTTGCCGATTCAGCGATAGTGTGCGGAATGTTAGTATTATTGATTCATCTTTTGTTCCATGTCCCGGAAGGAGAAGATGAGGGAGAAGGAGAAGAATGGGAAGAAGAGGAAAAATGGAAAAAATGGAAAAAAGAGGAAAAATATAAAGAGCAAGGTAAGGAGTAAATTTTAATGTATAGAATATTATTTACCATTGGATCATTTCCGATCTATTCTTACGGGGTAATGATCGCTTTAGCTTTTATTACGGCTATTCTTTTAGCAATGAAAGAAGCAAAAAAAAGTGGAGAAGACCCGGAAAGAATTTTAGATCTAAGTTTATACGTGATTTTAGGTGCCTTGATCGGGGGTAGATTGGGATATGTTTTAACCAATCTTGATTATTATATGAAAAACCTTATGAAAATATTATATTTCAGGCAGGGTGGATTAAGTTTTTTAGGAGGATTTTTAGTAGCTTACTTTCTATGCTGGTTGTATGTCAAAAGAACTAAGATTTCATTCTGGAAATATGCTGATATTGCTGCTCCCTCCATTGCTCTCGGAATAGGGATCGGGAGGATAGGTTGTTTTTTGAACGGCTGTTGTTATGGTGTAATTTCGGAAAATTACGGTATTAAATTTCCTTCTTTACCTATGCCCCCGGTATATTTACAGCAATTAAAAGATGGATTGATTGCCTCCGGAAGTTCCTGTAGTCTCCCGGTAATTCCTACTCAACTTTATAGTTCTTTGTATGGCTTTTTAATCTTTTTTATTCTTCTCTGGATGAAAAAATATAAGAAGTATGATGGATTTCTTATGTTGAGCTTTTTTATATTATTTTCAATTTCCCGCTTTACCATAGAATTTTTCAGATTTTATGAAAATAATTACAAAGTGTTTAATTTATTAACCATTACTCAGGCTATTTTAATAGGAGTTGTGTTGGTTTCCTTGGTGTTTATGAATATTTTGAAGAAGAAAAGTAAAAAGCATAATTAGCGCAGAGCGGATAGAAAAACAACAACCAGTAAGTATCTCGTATCTCGTGAATCGTATCTAGTAAAGATGGTTAGCCGGTTAACTGAATAAACTCGCAACTTGCATCTTGTATCTTGCAACTTATATTTTACACTAACGACTAATTGACCGCTATACGCTGTATTTTATTTTAATGCTTCTTCATTTATTTCAATTTCTACTTGAGATTTTTAATCTTCTACTAATGCGTCAAATGTTTCTTGTTGCTTTAAATGAATGTAAAGTAAAAATGAATTACTACTTAAGTAATGGTAAGGAATAGATTGACCAAAGAAAGAAAATTTGTTATGATAACATAGTGAAAGTTTTAAAATATTTTGGGGAGGAAGATTGGATGCTTAAGTATGTGCTTGAGGTTATAAAACAAAATTTATCACCATCA
>Ga0268276_1000353_pt1 | contig 54613 bp, 15 predicted proteins | sample saktaG_4_FD_190145 | JGI IMG/M metagenome (GOLD analysis project Ga0268276, IMG submission 190145) | Saline water microbial communities from Sakinaw Lake, British Columbia, Canada - sak_2010_1_5_45m | ecosystem: Environmental > Aquatic > Non-marine Saline and Alkaline > Saline ...
CTTGAAATGAACAGTTATATAAAAGATCTAAAAGATGACAATGCAAGTGTTCGAAGTCGTGCTGTATACTATTTTGGCAATATGGGTTCTGCTGCGACCAAAATAATCCCCACCTTGGTAGATGTAATGTTAACAGATGAGATTAGCTCTGTCCGTCAGCACGCTGCAGAAGCCCTTAAAAAACTTAATGCTTTAACAGCTGAGCTTCAAATAAGAAGATATACAAACGAGTTAGAAGATGAAAATGCCAATGTTCGTAGCAATGCTGCAGAAGCTCTTAAAAAACTCAATGCTTGGACCGCCGAACTTGAAATGAACAGTTATATAAAAGATCTAAAAGATGACAATGCAAGTGTTCGAAGTCGTGCTGTATACTATTTTGGCAATATGGGTTCTGCTGCGACCAAAATAATCCCCACCTTGGTAGATTTATTAAAATATAGTTGTGAGCATGTTAGCAGTCATGCGCAAATAGATGATCTCACAAGTGTTTTTGGTAAAATTGGTCATAGTGCAGTTCTTCCTTTGGTAGCGATTTTAACAGGTAACAATAAAGGTCTTATCCGCCAAAAATCCATAGAAGCTCTTGGTAAGATTGGTTCTACGGCAGCCGAATCAGTCCCTTCTCTTATAAAGGCATTAAGGGATGATAATAGATTTGTTCGTAAAGCTGCTGCGGCAGCTCTTGGTAATATAGGGCAAGCTGCTTCTTCCGCAATTCCTGTCTTAATAGATATGTTAGAAGACAGTAATATAGAAATTCTAGAAAAAATCGGCACTGACATAGCTATTGCTGTGAAAAGATTTATAGAAATTCTTGAGTCAAAAGATATGGAAACAAGTTTTGCCAAAAAAACATTAATACCGAGTGTGTATAAATTATTTCAAAATCAGCCCGCTATGTTTATCTATTCATTAAATTGGGGCGGAAAGTTAGCAAACAAAGGAATACGCCCATGCAATTGCATGAATTGGGGCATACCTATTGCATGGAAATTAGCAAAAGGGGACATAGAGATATATAAGAAAAATTTACAGATATTAGAAAATGCTACAGCCCAATGGGAGGTATGGCTACGATCAAAAAGAGGAAGTATAGATTGGAAAAATGAAACAGCGCAAGTTCGCGTTTATATAGATTTTATAGAAAAATTAATGCCTCTTATAATGGCCAAAAATATAATGTCACATAGTGCCGATGCTATTATTAAGCAATTTTTTGCTGACATAGTTATAGAAAATATAACTTATGTAATAGAAAATGATATTGAGGATTTCATGATTGATGCTCATTTTTGTCCAGATGAAGGTGCTTGGCTTGATTCTGATAATGAAAAATTTGAGAGGGAAACAAAAGTTCAATATGACTACATAGATATCCCTGCAACCCTACAAAAGATTGGCGTAGTACCTAAGCCCTTTGCGCCAAAACAGGGACTGATGCATATTACAAGACAGCAGCTTGAAGGTACATTCATAGATGCATTGCAGATCAGAGCCGACCTTACAAAGTCTAAGGGCGCTAGGTTTATTCCTTATGGCAATGAATCCGCTAATTTGGCACACTTACTTGAGGACTCGTTAGATACATTAAAGGTATTAGTAGCAAACAACAGTGAATTAAACACCTATTTAAACTACATATTAAGCAAGCCGGATAATCGCGCTCCTCCTATTGTAATAAGAGTGTCGTCTAAGCTGCCGATAAATGCGGTCAGATACTACAATGAACAAGCCGGCACAGTTGAGATTATTCTAAACGAAAGATTTATACGTTCACTCCTTAATGATTATAATACCCACGATGTTGTAAAATATATCCTCGCCGAAAGACTCTTCCATGAATTGGGCCACGATAACAGACACGGTACTCCACACGAAGAAGCAGAAGAAGAGGCTCGCCTCATATATAAAGACCTGGAACTCCATGCCTTAATAAACAGAACAGTACAATCCCAGATAAACGTATACTTTACAGAAAGAACTCCTGATTTTCCATCGGGATATTATTTTAGATTCCTAAATGAATTACTCGCACTCTCTGAATCAGAACAACAGAATAGTATATTCGATTATGTAAGGATAAACACAGAATTTGTCCTAACCAGCATTACAGATGAAGAGATTGAAGCGATGTCAGCGGAGGAGTTGGCGGATATTATATCAGCAGTTTCAGACCTTAGTTCATACGCGATAGCACATAAGTTCCTGCTCTATTCTGCCGCACCAGGCACAGGCAAGGGCGAAGTTATGGATGCTGCCTTTACGAAAAGTAAAGGCAAGTATGAACACCTTGTAGATAAGCTCATACTTTACCATACAAGGGCCCCGCGGGTTAAGGCAGAGCGCTCAGAGAAAGACGGCGTAGCATACCACTTCAGGACAGAGGAGCAGCTAAGAAGGCTTGAAGCGGAAGGAAAGATAATAATAGCTCTTATCAATAACCAACCTCAGGGTCTGGCTATAGAAGATTTCGATGAGGAGATAATAATCCCCAAATCCGAGCTTGCCGACCACAAGAAAAGCATAGTGCTCGGCGATGACAAAGTAATAGAGGAGACAGAAGAGTATATAAGGATAAGGCGCCACATAAGAAGCCTTGACAGCGTTTTCAGAGGCTTAAAGCTTGTTATACTTGAAGGCGGTTACGGCTGGCTTGCTGCTATCAAAAAAGACCCGCGATATGCTTCCCGCTATAGGGACGTACTTACTATATTTATAGCACCTTTTACGGACGTAGAGATAGAAGTCAGAGCGCACAACAACTCCTGGATAGATGCTACATTCACAAGGCCGGAGGAAAAAGTAGCTGCATATCATGAGATGGCGCTGATAGTACAGGAGGAGCAGGGAGACATAGATTTATCGCAAAGAGAAGACTTAAAAGAGAGGATAACAAATGCGGTGGCGGAGAAAGCCGATGAGCTTACCCTTAGCGTAGCATCCCATAACGCTGCCATAATAGGGTCCGAAAGATTCATGGAAGACCTGCAGATTGAACTTAACTTCCCCGGTGCCATAGACAAAGTCAAGGCATTGGCATATGAGGCTAACAGAAGACTTTCTATGAGAGACGGGGAAATAATGTTTGCGTACAACATAGAAGAGGATGCAGAAGGATACGACAGATACCAGAGGGTATTAGAAGGCGTAAGGCAGATATTAAGCAAGAATGAGTATGCCGTTGCGCTTAACAATCCATGGGCGTGGACAGAGCAGGATAAAAGGCAGATAATAGCAGGGCTTACCGAAAAATTCTCCAAGAGTTTCTTCGCTCACGTCGTAAAAGGCCTGCGCGATAAGACAGCAGCAGATTTAAAAGGCTTTGCTGCTAAAACATCAAGCGCTGGTTATGGTGAGCAGCCAGTTTCAGTTCCTGAGAAGATTGGAGAGTTAACAGATATTGCGTTTGTTACAGCTGAAATAACATCTCTTATAAAAACAGGCGGCCTGGGTGATGTATCGGAAGAGTTGACTAAGGAACTTAACGCGCAAGGCAGGAATGCGACTGTATTTACATTGAAATGGGATGGTATTCCTGATGAAAAATTTGAAGACACAGGGCTGGTCGTAAATGTCAGTATTGTAGATCAGATAACATGGCAGCATACAATTGTTACGTTAAAGATTTTTAAAGCAGAAATCAATGGTGTTACCATATACATTCTTGGTAATAAAGACTATATAAATAAGATATACCAAGGCGATAATCTTAACTTCGCTAAATTATTGGCAGAAGGTAGTTTTAAGGCAATCGATATTCTTGTAGATAAGGGCCTTATGCGTAATCCCCAGGTAATAAATGCTAATGATTGGACAGCTGCCCTTGTGCCGGTTTATTTAAGGACAAGATATAATAACCATCCTTTATTTAAAGATACAGCATGTGTGTTTACTATACACAACCTGGCATATCAGGATAGATTTCCAGGAAGTAGATTTGAGCAATTAGAAATCGCAGGAGAGCATTGGTTTGGCCTTAAAGATGAAAAAGATCCTAATTCATTTAATATAATGAAAGGCGCCTTGGTTCATTCAGACAAAATTGTGGTGGTTTCTCAAAATTATGCAAAGGAGATTATGGGAAGGACTTATGGCGAGGGCTTAGAAAGCGTATTGCGTTATAGGCACAAAGATGTTATAGGCATATTAAATGGTGTAGATTATAAGAAATGGGAGACGGAAGGCTCCAAGCAGGAGGCAAAAGCAAGTGTGCAGCAAACATATGGCCTTGAGGTTAATCCTGGTACCCCGCTTGTATTTATGTTTGCAAGGATAGCAAAGCAGAAAGGTGTTCAACAGGCTGTAAGAGTTATGGAGAGGATTCTTGAGGAGACAAACGGCAATGTGCAATTTATATATGGAGGCACAGGGCATCCTAATGATCCATATTACCATGAGGCAAAATCTGCTTTAGAAAGGCTATCAAATGACGCAAGGTGGCAAGGAAAGGTAAGATTCTTAGAATGGTGTAATAATAATATGGCAAAAGAAATAAACCTGGCGGCTGATATTTATCTTATGCCTTCAGAATTTGAGCCAAGCGGCACAAAACAACAGGTTGCGATGACAAAAGGCGTAGTTGTTGTTGCAAGAAGAACGGGTGGCCTGGTAGATACAGTTGTTGAGTACGATGACACCACTAAAGAAGGCTGGGGATTCCTGTTTAATGAAATAGATGATAATGAATTCCACGATACATTAATCAGGGCACTTGAATTATATGAGGACAAAGGAGAGTGGTCAGTCGTAGTAAAAAATACTTTTGCTGTTGATAGGAGTTGGCATAAGCCCGCTGTGGAATATATAAGAACATATGAAAAAGCAGTTCTTGAAAAACGAATACGCGTAAATATGCCTGAATCAGATAGAGTAGCTTTTTCGGATATGGCTAATAGATATTTTAATGGTGATAAGGCAAGTACTCTAAAGGCATTGCTTGAATGGCAAAGAGAATACAACCAGGCCCTTGCGGATGGAAGGCTCAATCCAGCAGGCATAGGCACAGACCATATGACAGTAAGCAGGCTGCTTAATATTAGGACAGAAGACGGCCAAAAGGATGCTATAGAATATTTCTTAGTAGTTAACCCTGATGGTAGTAGTACTGGGGAGATAAAGCCAAGGGCTTTATGCCATCTAGCCGGCGAGAACGAAAACTGGCACAGAAGTGCGTTTATTATGGTATTGGATGAGCATGGTAGAATGCTTGTACAGACACGATCTTCCAGCAAGGACCATTTTCCTGGCGCAAAGGATATCTCAGTTGGTGGGCATGTAGGCCTTGAAGAGATTTCCGGAGAACAGGATGTGGAAACAGGTTTAATAAGCACGGCAACAAGGGAATTCGAGGAGGAGCTTTTAAACAAGTTGGAAGGAGATATTATATTAAAAGGTTATAACCCTGATCCTGCGCGGCTTGTAAGGATAAGCGGTATTGATGAGATAAGGCATACTCATAGATACGACGTTTCACCTATTGGCTGGGATAATGAACTTGTAACCGTCTTTGTCTACCATGCGAATAAGGCAGATATAGATAGGATAGAACAGGTAAGAAGCTCTATTGAATCTGAAAAAAGATTAAAAAGCATAGAAGAGGGCGAAGTAGGGGCAATGGAGTGGGTTATTCTTGAAGACGAGGTAGCACAATTTAAGGCATCAGAACACAGGGAAACCGCTTATGCAGCTGGATTTCAGACAGTATTTAGTAATTATGATATGGATAAAGATAACCTTGAAACCGTGGTAGGTAAGCTGATGAATATTATATCTGATAGCAAGACTTCAAGTGCAGGCAAAATTAACAGAAGAGTCTTTGAAAGATTTAATATTATCCCATCCTTTAGGGTTAGGGATGCAGAAGCAGACCTAAGAGCAGGCATAGGCAGGTTCTCTCAGCTGGCTACAGATCATGAACTCACATATTCTCTGGAGGTAAAAGATTCATCGATTTTGGCCGGGGTTTTGAATGTTACATTGCATCCGAAATGGCTTGATCCCAGCGCAAAGCAGAAGGAGGTCTTGAACCTTGCAAGTAGAAAAACCCATGCTCAGATTAGGGACGGTTCGTTGCATTTATATAGAGCGGTAACTGAGCTTCAGCCCAGCATCGTTTCATTCCATATAGGGTTCTCGGCCGATTCAGTTGTAATAGATGAAAAGGAAAATGCCGTTCCGCCAAAAGGGCAGAGATTGCTTTCAAAGGATGAAACATATCGCCGCTACCTTGAAGGAATTAAGCTTTTGGTGGAAGGGCTTAGAAAGAAAGATTACAAGGGCCAGATTCTGCTTGAAAATATAGATTACAGTAAGACAGGAGCATATGAACATGTGTGTGAGCCAGAATTTATACGCAGAGTCTATGATGAAAGCGGATGTGGCATACTGCTTGATTTCGCTCATCTTATAGTAAGTGCCAAGAATCTTGGATATAACCCGCTTGAATATTTGCAAACTGTTTTGGATGATAAAAATATAGCAAACCTGAAAGAACTGCATATCTCCGTTCCGGAGTATAGAGCAGATATGGGTAGATGGCACGATGCTCATAACCGTTTATCGGAGAACATAAATTCAGAAGGTAACCAGCTTGTCAGGATGTTGTTTGCCTATGTCTTAAATTTACGGCATTCATATGGAACAACTGCGCCGTTGATTGTTAATTTTGAAACAGATTCATTCTATGCCCCAGAAGAGTTTTTAGCATTGAATGAGTTTTTAATAAAATCCTCAAGCGCAGGAGCGCAGACAATATTAGACTGGTTAACAGAAAGGCAGGATTTGCCTAAACACTATGATCTTTTATGGATTATGGGTTCTAAGTTCATCAGAGTGGCACAGGAAGCTGCAAAACAATGGCACAAGAACAAGACAAATATTTTAATCACAGGAGGCATTGGCCGTGAGACAGGCACTATAGATAATATAAAGGCAAAGGGTAATGTGCCTGAAGCAGTGTTTGTTCAGATCGATAAGATATTTGATAATCTTAATCATCTAAAGAATGCAAAGGGTGCTGAAACTACGTGGCTGGAAATAGCAAGATTATTTAATATATATCAAGGAAGAGATGCAGAAAAACTGGCAAACCCGGATAGGGATACCGAGCAGAAAACGTGGTATCAGTTCTGTAAAGATACTATCAACAGCAGAGAGCTTGCAGACATACAATCAGGCGCAGTGACAATAGAAGAGGTTATAATTAACAGGCTTCTTGATAAAAAAACAAGGTACCAGACACCGATCCCGGAAGGCGTATTATATTATGCGGTATTGGTTAGCGAAGGGGTGGCCCCTGATTCTATATATGTAGATTCTCAGTCTACTACATCTGTTGAAAATATAATATATGGCGTAGAAGTTCTTAAAGGCAATGGTTTACAGCCTGAAAGAATTGTATTAATGCAGGCGCCATATATACAAAGGCGCGCAAAAGCCACGTTAAACAAGCAGCTGCCTAAATATTACCCGGAATTGGAAAAGTCAGGATATCAAGTTATAAGTTATGCTCCGTATCTTTATGAAGGAGATCAAGCGCTTAGTGCGATGAACGATGCAGAGTGCCAGCATATGATAGAACTTGCAAAGGGAGAGATAGCAAGATTCTTAGAATATCCATATCCTCCAAAAGAAGCTATTGTAGCGGAAACTATACCGGAGAATGTTATGAAGGCATACGAGAGTTTAATAAGAGAAGAGAGGCTGACATCTATGGCCGATAATTACTTCAGTGGCGACAAAAGAGCAGCGCAGGAGGCCATAAAAGAATGGCAGAGAGGTTTTAAGGAAAGGCTTAATAGAGATGTGGGCACAGACCAGCTTCTGAACATAAAAATAGAAGAAAGCCAAAAGAACGCAACAGAATATTTCAGAGTCTTTAATGCAGATGGTACAGACACAGGTAGAATTAAGCCAAGAGACCTTGTGCACAGAGATGGAGACTGGCATCCGTCAGTCTATGTAATGGTATTTGACAGCAACGGAAAACTGATATTGCAACGCAGGCCTGAAGATAGACAGACCGATCCCGGTAAACTTGATGGCGCTGTAAGTGGCCACGTCGGCCTTGAAACAGACTATCATAAGACAGCCGTTAGAGAGGCAGAAGAAGAATTAGGGCTTGAGGTCGCGCCTGAAGACCTTATACAGATAGGCAGGGAGAACCAATACAATAAAGATGTATTTGATATAATAGATGCAAATGGAAACCCTGTCCACAATCGCGGGTTTAATACTCTATATGTATATGTGCTTCCAGAAGGAATGCACGCAGATGACTTAAAATATAACCCTGACGAAGTTACTAGGTTAGAGACAAGAACGCTTAAGGAAGAGACGGGAAGACTCCAGGCACAGCCAGGTGATTATGGAACAGTAAAAATCTTTCTCGAAAAAGACTCAGAGGTCGTCACGCAGATGCAGGAAGCTGTAGGTAAGGTTCTTGAGGCAAGAGAAGCTGCCAAGGGTTCCTCAGCAGGCATGATAAGGGAGAATGCAGCCCAGTTGCAAGAGCAAGGTCTTTATCACTTTGAAATTGGCTCAGAAAACATAGCAGTTATCATGAATAACTTTACAAATCTCTCAAGTGACGAGTACAAAATGTCTAAAAAGGCATTTGTTGATGTTATAAGTAACAAAGGTGCAGATATCCATGTGCGTGAAATGGCTGCATATGCCTTAAGGCTGTTTGCTGATAAGGGTGTCTATGATACCTTAGCAAAGGTTGCCACATCGACTAATGCAAGCGAAACATTACCTGCTGATAGCAGGTTGCCTGAACAGATAAGGGGCATGAACCTGGCTGATATAACTGAATATTCATTACAATACCAGCTTGCAAATGCTCTTCTAAAATACACTCCGGGAGGCGTTATTTCAGTTAATAATGATAATCAGGCAATAATTATTTATTCAGATGCCCTGGCGGAAAGTAAGGCATTGCAGGAATTACTGCGTTTATCAGTAAATGATACCAGAAAGTTCTACTTGGTCCATAAAGAAGAGAGTGTATCAGCAGAACAATTCCTGGCAGGCCTGGGTATAGACAAGGATATATTTGAAAGGCACATATTCCACCAGAACTCAATGACAGCAGACCAGCTTGCTCTGACAATAGCAAGTACGCTACACAACAACAACATAAAGCAAGGCAGAGTCTTTGCCGGTACAGAAGAAGACTTAGCTGCTTGGAGTAAACAGGGCCTAATAGAAGCCCTTGTCATGTTGCTTAAGGACAAGAGATTCGAGATTGTGTCAGACTATAGCCAGAAACATTCAGAATACATTAAGGCATACGAGCAAATTCTTATAGCAGCATAATTAAGATATCCGTGTAAAGAATAGTAATTTTTGGAAACATTTTTTCGTACTTTATAAAACCTGAGATGTTGTTGCAAACTGCGTAAGGGGGGCATTTTGGATATGGGAAGAGATAAGATCCAAAGGATAATAATTGCTTTTATCCTTATGGCTTTCACAGCTGTTCAAGGAACAGGCGTTTCTATAGCGGCATCTTTATATTCTACCCTAAGGCCTTCATCCTTGTCTGTTTCAAAAGAGATAGTTCGCTTGCCAGCTGATTTGTCAGATTCAGAAGAATTGTTTATAGTTACTGATGAATCTGGAAGCTTCCTGAAAGATAGTGGTGGAAAATATATTACATATCCGCGTAGTATTTGCCATCAAGAAGGCATATGGCATAGAACAGTTGGTATAATTGTAATTAATACGAAAGGGCAAATGCTTGTACAAAGAAGAAGCAAAAGTAAAAAGATTAGGCCCGGGGCGCTAGATATATCTGCAGGAGGTCATTCAGGTACTGATACTGATATGCCAAAAGCTGCAAAGAGGGAGTTATGGGAAGAGCTTTTTAATCAAGACCCCGCTGTAGATATTGACTCATCACGTCTTATCAGGATAAGCCCTGAAGGGACGTTTATAAAAAATGACGGCATCATAGAGCCAGAGGATAAAGAGAACGCTACATTTTTTGTATATTTTTTAAATCAGGAAGAAGAAGCCCGTATTAGTATGCAAAAAAGTGAATTGCAAGGCGTATTTTTTAAGGATTTTAAAACAGTAATTAGGGATTACCTTAATAGTCAAAATAAAGATGAATACGCAGCTGGCTTCTTGTTTTTTGATGATTATGATCTCAAAAAACATATTAATGGAACACCACAGCACTTATTACAGTTGATTATTGATAGCGGGTTATTTGGCAATAAAGGTGTTTTTTCAGATATTATTATTGTAATAGATAAGGATGGAACGATTACAGAACGCAATAAGCCTATTACCGAAGACATGCTCAGCATAATTATTAATTTGATGTCAAGAAATATAAAGGTTGTTATTTTAACAGGGGCTAATATTGAAAACAGTATTAATTTCGTTGTACGGCCAGTAGCTGAAAGATTAAAAAGTAGAGATTTAACAAGTAAGGCTAAATATTTTAAGTTTTTATATATGAATGGTGCAGCAAAGGCCTGCATTGGCCCTAACGGAAAAATAAAGATAACTTTTGATAAAAAACCTTTTGCTCCAAACGAGAGAAGGGATATTTTTAAAGCATTAGCTATAAGTTTTATTGAAAAATTACGTACGTTTAAAGATTTTGGAAATAAAGTTATATTAGGAACTTATGCAGAACAAATACAAAAAACGGCTACAGAGGCTGAGATCATTGATGTTTTTAGCAGTTTTATTCAAGTTAATAAAGAGCACTTAGGATTTATATCATTGAATAATAATGCAAACAGACTTTTAAGTATTGAGTTAAATAATGTAGGCAAGGAGAGTTCTAATAAAGAATTACATAGTGATCAGTTAATGAGAGAGATTTTAGATAGTGCTGAAAAAATGTTGAAAGGAAAGCTTCCAAGTAAAACGGTCTATAACCATGGTAATGATTTTGTTGTATTTTTAGTTCAGGACAAGGCTGTGGCATTGCGAGAACAAGCTAATATGGTAGATATGGGTAATCCCATTGTTATTGCTATTGGAGACGGTAGAAACGATTATGGATTCTTAGGGTTAGCTGTCGATCAAGGACAAAGGATAGCATTTTTTGTAGGCAGAGATACCAAGGATATACCCGATAATGTTATAATCTGGCCTGTGCAAGGCCCTATTGGGACACAAGAGATATTGGCTTTAGTGGGGTCATTAATAAGGAAACCTATTAAAAGTTTTAATTTAACAGAAGATAAAGTTGTATTTCTTAACAGAAACATTATATCTGCTTTAAGGTCAAGCGCATAAAATATATTTGATAAGTAACAGACATTTTTTAAAATAAGGGGGCAATATGCGTAACAAGATTAAAGGAAATATAAGGGCAATGATAATCAAGGGGTTATCGCTGTTTGTAGCTGGTATATTTTTTATAAATCAACTAGCATTTGCTCTACCTGACATTTCTACCCTCAGGCCTCAATCTGCAACAGGTGCTCCTGCTGCCAAGTTAGATTTAGCCAGAGATATATCAGCTCGGACAGTCAAGAGTTCAAGTTCCGGTGATCTCAATAAGTTGTTGAGTATTGATTTAAACAGTGCCACTACCGAAGAACTTGCTTCGGTAGTTAGGGAATTAGTAAAACAGGGCGTTCTTGAGCAGATCCCTAAGCTTCAGCAAAAGTTTATGATTTATTCCGCAGCCCCGGGTACCGGCAAGGGCGAACTTATGGAAGCTACTTTCGAAGGAAAAGGTAAGTATGCGGACCTCATAGGTAAACTCATCTTATATCATACAAGAGACCCCAGGGTCAAAAATGGCCAATGCGAAAAAGACGGTGTAAAATACCACTTCCGCACACAGAAACAATTAGAAGAATTAGCTAATCAAGGAAAGATCAAGCTTGCCTGGGTAAACAGGCAACTGCAGGGTGTAGCCACAGATAACTTTGCCGAGGAGAACGTTGTAATAGAAGGTGCTATTGGTGCTTCTAATCTACAGGCAGGCGATGTAATAACCAGTATAGAAGCGGATGTTATCACAGTTGAGCGTAAGGGTGAGAAAATAAGTTTAGTCCCAGAAGCTGTTACCATACCTGAAAGCATAAAGGGCATACTCTTAGTCGGCGATAAAATTCGTGAAGCAAAAGGAGGCACGGTAATAGTAGACAGGCCTATACTTGGTATGTCCTCAGTATTTGATGGAGCCAAGCCGGTTATACTTGAGGGAGGCTATGGATGGTTTCAATCCTTAAGTTCCTCATATGCTGATATAATGACTACTTTCATAGCGCCATTCTCAAGCATAGAGATAGCCCGACGCGCAAGGAACAGCCGCTGGATAACGGATGAGTTCGGTTCCCCTGAAGACAGACTCTTCGCTTATCGCGCAGTTGCAGCTTTGATTCAGAAGTACCAGCATGAACTCGATATTAGCGCTGCTACCGAGGAGGGTGAAAGGGTTCGAGATGAAATAAGAAAAGCGGTTGAGGCAGAGCATATAGTTATCTACAATGCAAGACTTATTGAGTCAGCAGCGTTTTTAGAAGACTTAAACCATCTACTCAAATCATTCAATAAGCCCACAATTACTAGTAAGCCCAATATCTTTATAGCCAGGGCAATGGCTTATGAGGTCGTAAGAAGGATTGAGAGCAGAGAGGGCTACGTGCGTTTTGGAAGAGGCAAACGCCCTGAATATGCTGAAGGTGAGACAGACCCCCAATTCGACCGCTATAACAGAGTCCTGGAAGGCGTGGCTCAGATACTCAACAGAAAAGATTATATAAAGCGCCAGCCCGGAGCGATCGCTTATAACTCATGGGGTTATACTGAGGCAGAGAAGACATCCATACTTAGCTGCCTTATTACCGAATTTACAAGGCCATTCTTTATAAATATTATCAAAGGAGTGCGTAAACATTTAACCAAGACAGGATCGCTTACAAACGCATCTCCTGAATTAATAGCTACGATTAAGGCATCGTCGGCAAAGCGGTTACAACAGACCAGTGTTGACGAGCTTGCTTCTATCATTCGTGCATTAGTCGAACAACGTGTGCTTGCCTCTATTCCTCGTATGCATGAGAAGTTCTATCTATATTCCGCAGCTCCTGGCACCGGAAAAGGTGAGCTGATGGAGCGTACCTTTGAAGGAGCAAAACGCGAGTTTTCTAAAGCCGGCGCCATAAAGGCGATCTTAGAGATTAAACAAGCCATAGCTGGCATCGATATCTTTGATGCTCCTCAAGCTCTAAAAGACCTAAGCGGCCTTGACGCTAATATGCTTGATAAATATCTGCTGGATCAGCTTACGGAGATTATCAAGAGCCTTGCCCAGCCCAAGGTATATCTTATATCTTCCCAGATACAAAATATACTATTCAATAATTCTAAAAAAGACGGAACTGCAAAAGAAAGACGCGAGGATTCTCTATCGATACGAAGGGTGCATATCTCAGGGCGCTACCAGGATCTTATCGGAAAAGCTATGCTCTACCATACGAGGTCACATAGATCGAAGGAGCGCGAGAAAGACGGTGTAAAATACCACTTCCGCAACCTACGGCAACTTGAGAAACTAGAAAGAAAAGGCAAGATAATACTTGCCTGGGTCAATAGGCAGCGTCAAGGCATCGCCAAAGAAGATTTTACAGAGCAAGATATAGCGGTGGAATATGTAAGCGATGCGTCTATTTTTCAAATCGGCGACGTAATCAAAAAGAAAACGGAAAATGTCCTTATCATTGAAAGAGGCGGCGAGGAAGTTACGCTACCGCAAACCGCCGTCATCATACCTGACGATAAGAAAGGGACGTTCCTGACAGGCGATACTATAAAGAGAATAGATGGCAGCACCGTCTATGTCGACAGGTCTATAACAGGATTATCCTCAGTATTTGATGGAGCTAAGCCTGTTATACTTGAGGGAGGCTATGGATGGTTTCAATCCTTAAGTTCCTCATATGCTGATATAATGACTACTTTCATAGCGCCATTCTCAAGCATAGAGATAGCCCGGCGCGCAAGGAACAGCCGCTGGATAACGGATGAGTTCGGCTCCCCTGAAGACAGACTCTTCGCTTATCGCGCAGTTGCAGCTTTGATTCAGAAGTACCAGCATGAACTCGATATTAGCGCTGCTACCGAGGAGGGTGAAAGGGTTCGAGATGAAATAAGAAAAGCGGTTGAGGCAGAGCATATAGTTATCTACAATGCAAGACTTATTGAGTCAGCAGCGTTTTTAGAAGACTTAAACCATCTACTCAAATCATTCAATAAGCCCACAATTACTAGTAAGCCCAATATCTTTATAGCCAGGGCAATGGCTTATGAGGTCGTAAGAAGGATTGAGAGCAGAGAGGGCTACGTGCGTTTCGGAAGAGGCAAACGCCCTGAATATGCTGAAGGTGAGACAGACCCCCAATTCGACCGCTATAACAGAGTCCTGGAAGGCGTGGCTCAGATACTCAACAGAAATGACTACACAAAAGGAAGAAAAGCAGGTGCTGTTATATATAACCCCTGGGGGTATACAAAAGAAGCGAAGGCCGCAATTATAGCTCGCCTTACAGATGAATTTACCCGCCCGTTCTTTGTGAACATTATTAAAGGGGTTAGGGGAGAGATTAAGTCTTTTTGCCCAATAACAGCTGGATTAACTAATATTACACGCCAGCAGCTTGAGGGAACATTTATAGATTCATTAGAGGTAAGGCTTGATTTGTCGAAACCTAAAGCACAGAGATTCAGGTTCGTAGGTGCAGAATCATTTAAAACCGTTCAGCAAAGGCTAAAAGAGTTTGTTACCGAAAAGGTTGTAGGTTTTTTAGAGAGTGCTTCACGCGAGAGGATCGAACTTGATAATAACGATGACGATCCTGGAGATTATAGCGTTGATTGTTATAGGCTCGAAAAATGTAATATGTCCGAGGGTGCAGCAATCGGTGCTTTATTGGCAATATTTGACAGGGAAGCGTTTAATGAAACATTGACTTTAATAAACGAAATTCTAGATGCAGGTTGGTATAGCGGTAGTTACGATTTTAGAAGGGGTATGCAGCCCGAAATCACAAAAATTCAACAAAGCAAAAGATACCCAGATAATTCGCTAAGCGCATTTCAGGAATTAAAAGCTAGACTCGGAAAAGAACAGTTTAAGATGAAGCCTGATTTTCGTGGGGATTCTATAGATTTTTCATTTTACGTAAAATTTTTATTAGAGGAAGTTGAAAAAAGAAACATATTAAGCGATGATGAATATGCTCTATTTTTGGATTTAGGTAATGTGATTGTTAATTTTGATATGGATAAAGTTGTTGATAAATTACTGCCTTTTTGTACTGGGAAAAGCAGAGAAGAGATACTTGAAGTTATAAAAAAGCCAGAAACATACTATCGTTTTGAAAAAGCAGAAATTTCTCCTGAAGAATTTTATGAAGAAATGCAGAATAAGTTAGGTTTTTCGAAGAAGCTGGATATTGATAACTTTAAGTTTATCTTCACAGATATATTTACCCCAATCCCGGAGATGATCCAACTTATTGAACAGCTTTTGGATAAAGGAGTCTCTGTTTATGTTATCAGCAATACAAATGTGTGGCATTTAGATTTTTTAATTAAGAATATCGAACTCCTACGTAGGATTGGTAAAGAACGAATAATTTCTAGTTGCAATACAGGTTTTAGAAAGCCAGATATAGGAATTTTCAAGGAGGCACTTAGAATTTCTGGTGTTGCGCCCGAGAAAGCAGTTTTTGTGGATGACATGGAAGATAATTTTGCTAAGGCAAAGAAGATAGGAGTGTCTACATACTTGTTTTCAAAGAACAATATAGGTTTATTTTCTTCTTTTGTTGAGGAATTGCTCGGTGATAAAATCCAACCCTTTGCTCCACAAACTCCCGCCCAGCCCATCCGTTATTCGGAGCTAAAGGATAGTTTAGCAAAGCTTCTCAACGTTTCGCTAGATGCATTAGAGGAATTAGTAAGAGATAATGACGAATTGAATACATACCTGCAGCATATATTGAGCAAGCAAGAAAACCGCGCTCCTCCTGTAGCTATAAAGGTTTCAAGCGCACTTCCTATTAATGCAGCCAGATATTATAATGAAGACACGCGTGAAGTTGAAATAATACTGAACGAGAGGTTTATAAGGACATTACTCGGTGCTTATGACACTTACGATAATGTAAGATATATTCTTGCCGAAAGACTTTTCCGTGTATTAGGCCACAACAACAAAACCCCCCACCTTTATGACTATATGCGTCAAGAATATGAGCTTATCAAAATGGATACAAGATTATATGGTCTAATTCGCCAAAAAGGCATTCAGCACCAGATAGATGCTTATATTAAAGCAGGGAATCTGGAATTCCCGTCAGTATATTACTTTAGATTGTTAGATACATTGTTAAACGATCCCTCTATAATAGAAGATTTTGATAAAGCCATAGCGAAAGTCCACAGGATAGAGGATGCGGTAAGGAAGGTTCATAAAGACAAAGATAGATCAGGCATGGGTGAAACCACTCGCGAGCCAAGAAACGAGCGTATTAAAAATGCATTTGAATTGGCAGATTCACCAAATGCTGTTATAGACAAATATGTAAGCATGGATAAGCTTTCAGGAACGTTTCTTGGGATGTATGCAGCCATATTATATCAGAGAGCAATTGTTGCAGGGGGGGAATCTTTCATATTCCTCGCTGATCCCACGAAGGGAGTTGTGCATATACCATTTGAGGAACTTAAACAACCCAGGGTTGCAAGAAAAGATAATAACGGACAGCCTATTGAGTCAACAAGATGGGCGAGGCAGTATTATGCTTTCCATAAGGGGCTTACTTTCGCGGAGGGCATAAGCATTACAGAGGCAGAGAACGGAAAAGGCTATCAGCAAAAGTTCCATAAGCATACTACAACAGAGCAGACTGTCTCTCTTTGTGACCACACAGAAGTGGTGTATGCTCATGCGAGAAGCGAGAAAGATAAGGATGTGCCACCTGAAAAACAAGCAGAGGCAATCGTTGATGGCAAAAAGATACCACTTGTAATAGATGGGACAAGAACAGCGAAGTTTGGAGAAATGATACGTATGCCACAGGGATTTTTTCATACCCTAAACAATCCTAACGAAGAATTTCCATCAAGGGATTTTACAACAAAAGAGCCTCTTACACGAATAATCAAAGACTACGCCCCTAATTATGTGCAAACTCTAGGGCAACTCGAGATTGTTGGTGAAGAACACGCGGATTGGAAGACAAAAGTTTATCATAAACATGATTGGGGAAAAGAATATGTCCACGATTATGGCAAGTATGCGTCGCGCCTTCTCTTGGAAAACAATGGGGATATGAAGTACACATTAGATGATAAAGGTGAACCCGTTCCTGTTATGGACAGCATTATCCATCTTAACCTCAGGTTGGCTGCAGTAGAACAGGGTAAGACTACAGGCAAGATAGATTATAAGCCCCTTAATACTGGATTACCTCTTTATGGCAACTCCCAGTTTATAAGGATACTTCCCTGGCCTAAGGATATAACAGATAAAGGCTGGATTCTTGATAGGGAGCGCAAAAATATAAGGGGTGTTGTAAGAGTATTTGATAAACAAGACGAACTTATAAAAGAAACGGAGGTTTTGGGTGGCGACATAGTAATGCTAGATAATCCGGACATAAGCCATTTTACTGTTAAAAATACCAGCACGGAAAAAGATTATGAGCTTACATTTTTCGTTTTAGAACCTGTAAAAACAGAAGATATACCTGATGTTGCAATAACACTTCCTCCACAAGCAGAACTTGTTAACGCATTGCAGCTGACACTACTTACAGACAAAACAACTGCCAAAGCCTCCTCAGCAGGTGATATATATGTTAGAGCTGAAGATTCGTTGAAAGCTTTACTTAAAGTCATCCCTGATTCTAAAAGATTTTTAGTAGAGTATGGTATAAACTTGCTGAATTCGAACGATAAAAAACTACAGTGGACAGGATTAGTTTTAGCTGCCCGGTTTACTGAAGATAAAACTTTAAGAGAAAATGTTATTTCAAAGGCAGAAGAACTTTTGAATGAGATAGAAGGTGCTCAGTCAGAATATGGGGTGCGTTTACGGCTTATTCTGGAATTATTGCCTCAGATAATTGATAAAAGGCCAGCATTTGAATTTATAAATAGAAGATTTGATAAAGAACACTATTATGGCAGTAAAGGCAGAATGGCAGCAGCAATGGTGACTTTAACGGATGAGCTTAGCATAGATGATAAGGGGGCTCTCCAATACCTGGCTTCGGAGCTACGCCAAACCGGTAGCAATAAATGGAGGCGTTCTGATGTAATACAACACCTAAAAAGAATGGGAAGAAAAAGTTATCTTAGAGCCCTTTATGGAGACTATTCTTTATTAGAACCCGAGAGGCTTCACTTGGACCTCGAAAATAATTCAAGAGAGGAATATATTAAATATGGCCGATATGATGGCGATGAGAGTATAAGAGTTGATGATACTGGTTCAATATATCGTATTGGCGGTATATATGGACTTACTGAGTTAACTCTGGAAGGCAGGTTCGACGTACATGAATTAGTAGCAATTTTACTGCATAGGGCGGAGGCAGCGGAACGGTTTGAAGATAGCAAAGCAGCGCTTGAATGTCTAGGTGATTTAGCTAAAGAGGGGAAAGCCGCCGATGCGGATATACCAGATATCGCCTCTAGTATGATATGTATTTTGAAAAGCGAAGATTATAAACACTATATTATAAAAGGAGAAGCAAGCAGGGTTTTGGGAATTTTAAGCGATAGAATAAGCAGTGACTTGCGCGAAGAAGCCAAAGAAGCCCTTTTAGGGGCGGCTATGAAAAAGAGCGAGCTAAATGTAGAGGCAGCTAAAGCCTTGGCCGAATTTGGCGACAACAAAGGCGAAGATTTTCTTAGAGGAAGTTTATTATTGTTAAAGCCACCGATGGAAGGCATTACAATTGTTTCATTAGGAGCCCCCTCTCCCGTAAAGGCTGCAAGGGCTCTCTATGAACTAAAAGTGCAGAGCCGCTTACAATATAATGCAGCGCTGGAGGCGATAGATATTAGCGAGTTTGATAATTTGCATGAAGCTGCTGCTGCCAAAGCAGTAAAGGCATTCTATGCACCACGGGTTGAAGATGCAGTTCATGAGATGATTCAAGCTGCCAGGGCTATGCAGACCCGCCCCCAGTATCATGAAGTGCAGGGAGAGCTAAACGCTGTTGTTGCTAGCGCGGCAATCAAGGAATTTAACAGAGGGGCATGGGCAAGGGGAATTCCTGAAACCAAATCCTCCTCCGCCGGCAGGTCTGCAGATTTAAGACATGCTTTAATAGATCCTAGTATAACCACAAGGCAACAGATAGATTCTATTTTATCCAGCGCTGCGTTTAGTGGATTTGGTTCAAGCTCTGTACAGGTTCAAGCTTACCCTGAATTAGCAGGAACTTTTGCAGATAATCTTGAATTGACTATTAATATTGATAAAAAAGGACTTGATAAAGCCAAGCCCACGAGACCAAGCGATCCCAGAACAGATGCCCTTGCTGAATTGTTTAATAGAGCAATGGGTCTTCTTGAGGAAATTACAGGGATAGATCCTGAGTTGAAGGTTTATTATGATTCATTACTAACGGCAAGATACAATAAGAGCTCCCCCAACAATAAGCCGCAGAATATAATACGTTTTAGTGAAAAATTAAAAAGGGACGCAGCTCGCTATTTCAACAAAAATGCAAACAGGATCGAACTTATATTCAATATAGAATTTATTGAATTACTGTTAAAAGAGCTCGAAAGTCCTGTGGCTGATGAATCGAAACTCCAGCGCGATAGAGCAGTATATGCTATATTGGCTCAGCGTATATTCCACGAACTAGGCCATACAAATTTGAGAATAGGTCAATACGAGCAGGTGAGGGAAGAATATGAGAGAGTTGTTCAGGATCTAAGGCTTTATCAGCTGATTAAAGAAATAGGAATAGATGATTGCATAAAGGCGTATTATACAGATGTTTTTCCTTCCGGTACAAGTTATCTTAGCAGAATATTTCGTACATTAGCTGATACAAACGAGTCATTGCGTAATCCAGAGTCATTGCTCTACAAAGCTGTAAAGAAGATACTTGTAGAAATGCAAGCAGTAGAGAGGCTTGAACAGAATATTGATGATGTAGGAAATAGGGTAGAGGTTTTTCTCGAAGACTTCAAAAGTCAAAATAAAAATTTATATGAGAGTTTTTCAGAAGCAGAAAAGATTACATTCAAGAATATACTGATTTGGCTTAGAGACCACCTGATTCATTATGAAGGGGGTTATCTTAGGACTATCATAAAACTTGATGAACTCGTTAAGCGTCAACCGGATATATTATACAGATTTGAAAAAATAATTGATGATCTAGAAAATTTAGAAAGAGAAGCTATCAGAGATTATATGAGATATAGAAGTTCAGTACACTCATCTTATGATTCTGCTTATGATAATACATTGCGGGAAAGGGTAAAGGAAAGGGCTGGGCATGTAAGGAGTAATATAGTTCCATACTTGAAAGATGATAGCCCAAACAGGATAGAGTTGCCTTCCGCAAGGCCTTACACGTTTTTAAGGGATTATATAAGTCAGTTAAGTATAAGGGCCTCTATATTGTCCTCGGAAAATCTTTTCTATCTGGTTACAAACCAACAAGTTACTGTTATACCCTGGGATCATATAAATCTGGTTGATTATACCGGGTCAGATGGCGATGGAACAATAAGGCAATATATAAGTCTTGCAACTAACTGGTCACAGGCCCTTGGCTTTGCCATGACAAGAGCGCAGAATAAGGAAGGGGGCAGGCAGAGGCCGCATACGCATCCTAATGTGGAAAGGACATTGTCATTGTCTGATGATACATGGGTTGTTAACTATGCAAAGATTATGGATGAAGTTTTAAAAAGGCTTATACAGCAAGGGAAATTTCAAGAACTTAAAGGAGGATACAGTTCATTATATAGCATAACGATTAAGGCGCTGCTTTTAGATATTATTGAACATTTACAGCATCGTAAAGCAGTAGACCTCATAAGAGAGACGACATCAGATAAGCCTAGCAAAAGCGACGTTAAAAATTTCAGAGAAATGATAAATATGTACAGGCAATTAAGCCCGCAAGAACAAGAAAGGTTCGCGGACATATTAACCTATATAGAACAATATATAAGCCCCAAACTTCAGGAATTAGAAGAATCTGCGCAGTTTGGATTTAGGCTTCTCTTTGGGCATATTAGTTATATACCGCCAGACGTGTCTCATTATATAAAGAATATTAACCCAAATATTCCAAGTGCTGATTGTACTATTAAAGATATGTTTCTGCAGCTCTATCGTATAACAGGAAAACCTGGGGCACTGGCAAATATAGAAAGTTTACCGCCGCAATCCGAATCTTCTCACCCTTGGGGCGATGTCTTTTCACAGGTTCTTACCGACATGACGTCTGGTGTTGCAATGGACCATCATGGACAGCTTTATTTTGCTTATGATGAAAAAGGAAGATATAACCCTATTTCTACGGATAAGATATCCTTAAAACAAACTATTCTGACAGTGTGCCCTGGTAAAGAAACAAGCGTGTTTGACCTGGAAGATTTCGGTGAGCCTGCAACTGATGATGTAAGGATAGTTATGGTAAAGCCATGGCCTAAAAGTATACCAAAAGGCTGGGATGTAATAAAAGACCATGACCAACTCCAGGCAAAGGTAAGCTTGTATTCGAGCAGTAGGGCAAAACCTGTTAAAACTGTTTTAGTTCAAGGAGGGGAGCAAGTCGTTATAAACAACAGAGAGTTTAAAGAAAAAATAACCCATATTTCCATCAAAAACGTTTCTAAAAAAGACGGGGAAGAAGCCTATAAGACTATAGTGGTTATTATACCAGGAGCCGAAAGCAATAATCCTCTAAAATGTTTTGGAGAGTCTTCTAAGGCATCTTCCGCCGGTATTAACCTTAGCCATCTCTCAGACTATGATGCCCAGCACTATCTTGCAGACTTTCTGCTTAACTATACACCAACAGGCATAATATCAGTGCCTAATGAGTCCCAGGCCGTAATAGTCTATTCCGATTCACTGAAGAATAGCCCCGCCTTACAGGATATCATAAGGCAGTCAGCCGGAGACAGCAGAAAGTTCTATTTAGTCAATAAAGAACAAGGCATATCAACAGATGAGTTCTTAGCCGGATTAAACATAGATAAGGCTATATTCCAAAGGCACGTATTCTATCAAAACTCAATGACAGCAGACCAGCTTGCTTTAACAATAGCAGGCATGTTACATAACAACGGCATTAAACAGGGCAGGGTATTCGCAAGCACAGAAGAAGACTTAGCCGCATGGTCTAATCAGGGCCTTATAGAAGCCCTTGTAATGCTGCTTAAGGATAAGAGGTTTGAGATCATATCAGACTATAGCCAGCAGCATATGGAATACATAAAGACACATCAGCAGGCATTGATAGCGGCTTAATAATTATACGGATAACTGAGTATAGCCGATTTTAAAAGTATATAAAATAATATAATAACAACATTCTTCATGGGAGCTATTATTTTATGCGTAACGTGACCACTAAATTAATATTATGTATTTTTTTTATCTATTATTTTATACAGAGTTATAGTGTAAGTTATGCATTAAGACCCATGTCGACAACTTCTAGTTATTCACAAAAAACTGTTTTACAGAAAATTGATGAAATAGGTTCCGTAGGATTAGAGTTGCATCCATATCCATCTATGGATGAATATGATGTAGACGCGAATATTATAGAAATGCTTTATACTCAAATAACAGCTCCCGAAGTGAGTGATATTTTATTCAAGATACTTCATTATCTTGGAGCCACTAATTCAAAAAAGGCGATGCAAATTTTAGACCAAATTCATTTGGTAAGAAGCGATATGGCAGGTATAAATAGATGCGTTGATGATGAATTAATTAAAGTGTTGCCGGATATAGCAATTACAACTGGTAGCCCAGAAGTTTTTTTAAAAACCCTTTATATAGAATCAAAATTATTTAGGTTATTTTTAAAAAAGAAACCTGTTCTTAAATATGAAATAGTTTGCCGCTCATTCCATACTGTAAATCGTATTGGAATTCAAGAAGCTTTATTTATTGAACAAACATTTTTTTCTTTAGCAAAAAGTATTTTTACAAACAATAAAGAACTAGTAAATTTTATTTTAACTACCTTTGAAGCGATGAAAACAGACCCCGATTGTTTTAGTAAATTTTCTGATATTCAAGCTATTAGATCATATATTATTACTGCGAAAACAAACAGTGATTCGCCTACCATAAAACCCGCACGAAGATTTCAAATAACCAATGATGTGAAAAATCTTGTAACAAACCTACTATGCGATTCTGTAATGGGCTATGCACAAGACGAAAGTGGTTATACTGAATCCGGGGTTAGAATAGAATCGGATAGATGGCATTTAGATGCTATGCTTTCTCCAGAAAAAGAAAAATATTTTGTTGAGGCCTTATCAGAATTGTTTATAGGTGAAAGCGCAGATGAATATAGCATATTGTATCAACTTGTTGCAATCTTTAAAGAGTTTTATACGGAAGAAACAATAAATGGCAAGACAAAAAAAATATTGCAAGTAATTGATGATAACTTAATAAAAAATTTACCAACCATTGTTTCTATATTTTCTAACCACAATGATTTTATCAATGCTTTGTACATAGAATCCAAATTATTCAGAATGGTTTCAGGAATTAACACGGTATTTAGCTGGGAAGGATATTGTCCGGATGCTATGAGAGATCTTGGAGGTATTTTTCGCGCATGGGTTTTTCACGAAACAGTGTTTTCTATATATTCAGAATATTTCAAAGATGCAGAAGACATGATAAATTTTGTTAATAATTTGGCAATAAAATTACGCGAAGACACTGGCTTAGCAGAAGTTTTTTTGAACAAAGAGGCATTTATAGGATATATTAAAAGTAGTCAAATTCACACACCCAACCCAGAAAAAATAAAAGTATCAAAAAAGTGTCTTGTGGTAGATTGTGATGGTACATTATGGGGAGGTATTGTAGGTGAAGACGGTATAGATAATATCATATTAGATGATTTTTATCTTGCTTTTCAAAAAAGGTTATTGGATTTAAAAAACCAAGGTTTTATTCTAGCTATTAGTAGTAAAAATGACACTGAACATATAAAAGCCGTTTTCGATAGAAGAAAAGAAATGGTTTTAAAGTGGAGTGATTTTGCAGTTTCGCGTATTAACTATAATGACAAGGCATCCAATATAAAAAGTATGGCAGAAGAACTTGGAATAAGTACAGATAGCATGGTTTTTTTAGATGATTCACCACGCGAGAGAAACCTCGTAAGGTATTTAATTCCCGATGTTTTTGTGCCAGAATTACCTATTAATTACCCTGAATATGCAGAATTTATAGATAAATTGAGCCTAGATGTCGTCAAAGATATTACAGAAGAAGACAGGGCTAGAACCGGTTTTTATCTTGCTACACGAGATAGAGCAAAGCATAGGATGAAATTTGACACACTTGGTGAGTATCTTCATAGCCTTAAAATGGAATTACAAATAACACAGGCAAGCGATAAGGATATAGCAAGAGTGGCGCAATTGACGCAAAGAACGCACCAGTTTAATCTTACAGCTAAGCATTACTCCAAAGATGCTGTACAAGAATTATTTGAATCCAGTTTACATAGAATTTTCGTAGTAAGGCATAAAGACATTTTTGGGGATTCTGGGTTAGTTGGAGTTATAATACTTAAGAAACATATTGTTTCAGAAAGATGGGAAATAGATACATTTTGCATGAGTTGTCGAGTGTTAGGGCTTAATGTAGAAACGACATTTATTAATCGCATTATTACTTTCCTAAAAAAGGAAGGTTTCAAAGAAGTTGTTGGGATATATGTACAAACTGTAAGAAATAAACTATTTTCTAAATTTTATGAAAAAATTGGGTTTAAACAATCGGATGTGCAAGGCGACATAAGCAGTTACATATTGGACATAAAAAATTTTGACTTTGTAGAAAGTGGTTTGACAAGATCTGGTGTAAATACTGCAGCATTACAATGTCATAACAGAAATATGATAAACGTTAATATGTTGTCTGCCGCATGAATTATTTAGATTTAGAAATAGTATCTTAGTAGTACGTTATTATGCACTTTATTATCGGAATATGTAAAATAAATTAAAATTTATTGTATGGTGGAGAATTGTATGCATAGAAAGTTTATTATATTATTCGATAGCGATAAAATAGTTACAAAATACAGGTAACAATCATGATTAATCTTGCAAAGAAGATTATGACTTGTTTAATAGCGCTTAGTTTTGCTCTAAGCAATACTGTGTATGGGTTACAAGATAAGCCAACTCTAAGAGCAATATCGACAAGTATATCATTTGTTACTGATGATTTGATTAAAACAGTAACATCAGAATATATTCAAGCTTTTGTTTTACAAGAAGATGATATTGCTCTAATAGAAGAAAGGGTTATAAGTTTATTTAGCAGAATATTAACTCAAGATTGGAGAGAACTGCTCAAGAGAACAAGCAAAACTGTAAATCCCGATGCGAAGCCTTTAAGAGGCCTCTATATAGCGTCAGGGCCTGATATTTCTACCTTTATGCTATTAAGTAATGCAGAAAACGGATATTTTATTACGAAAGATAACTTAAAAGGAGAAGTGAGATTTACTGATGCTGAAGAGCTGGAACGTTATGTGATTGATAAAAGTAAAGATAAGCCGATGAAGGCAATAGGGAGTGTATTTACAATGGATGATTACTTACTTGGCATAAATCGTGATATATTAGCACCTTTAATCTGGGAATTATTAGGTATTGGCGCGACAAATATAAAGATTCTAAAAAACAAAACATATCCGAATGTTTATAAAATCAGTTTTAATTGGCAGCACCCTTTGGACAAAAAGTCAACGCAAAGGGTAATAACTTTTTTTTCTGATACTGACCTTAATGATGTTCAAAAATATTTACCATTACTTAGCGGAGAATTCGACTTTTTTTTAGAAAAAGGCTTGTCTGCTGTCTCTTACCATATTTCTGGTGTTTATAGGAAGGAATTATTAAAATTTTTAGTTGATCAAGGTTTGATTATTACAGATGATTCTTATAGCTGGAGGCGTAGTGGAATGCAGCCTGGTGAGCAAGAAACAACAGTACATATTATGATGACTGAATCTCGTGAGATTTATAATGAATGTCCGGAAGCAGCGAATTTTGGCCATGGAATTTTAGTGCTTTTGAGATATGATCCTGCGTATCAGGAACAAATAAAGGAACAGAGTTGGAGTACGTTAATTAATAATATACAAGCATCAAGCTTAGACGTAATTAGCATGGAGTACGCAAAAGAAATTCTGATGAGAGCGCAGGAACTAGATAGAGAGAAAATGATAATAGAATTATTAAGTAGATTTGGTGAATACTATTCGCACCGCGATACTTTTAAATATGCAAGCCTCTGTGTATTTATTGCCATGATAGCAGATTTGATCCCTAGAAAGCTAATTTTTTCGGTTGAAAATATACAAAAGCAAGGAAACTATCATTATGATAGTTATGATGAAGGAAACGATGATGGTGTATTCGAATTAACCCGAGCTTTAGCTTTGGATGTGATAAATAAGGTGCATTATGGAAAAGATACAGGTTTATTTGCAAGAGAGTTGAAAGCGGAGAATTATTATTATGGTAATGCAGTAGAATATGCTTTGGAAGCAGCGCGATTGTTAAAATTCAATTTACCGGAAACTGATAAATCCTCTTCAGCAGGGCGTCAGCAGGAGGCACAGAAAACGATAGCTGAAATAAGAGCGCTAAATAAAGCAATATATAAAGGGGATTCTTTACATATACGGAACATATCGCCCAACTTAGGATGGATAGGATCAGAAGAATTTTCTGAATTTTCAGATGAACTTGATAAGTTATTCTTGGATTTAATAGAGTATAGACAGAATGTCGCAAGGATACCGATACGTTTCAGAGATATAACTGCAGAAGATCGTTCTTTAAACGATTTATCAGTTGGCAAAACAGTAGTGTTGCAAGGTAAAGAATTTTTTATAAAGGAAAAATTATCATCCCGCTGGTCATCTGTTTTTATTGCCCATGATAATCAGGAGAATAAAGACGTCATATTAAAGACCCCATCCAGCTATAAACGCGATCTTCCATGGTATGCTTCACAAGAGCTTATAGTTCTTCTTTATGTGAATCATCCAAATGCAATTTCCGGTTACCCTTTATTTCGCAGATTCAAAGAAGAAGGGAGAGAACGCATACATCGTGATATTATATTTGTGGAAGAGTACCACCCCAACTCATTAGTGGATATTGAATTAACAGATGAGCGTATCTTTGAAATTATGCATACTATAATTGCCGCTCAGATTGCCCTGTTTAATCAAGTGGGATTTATGCAAGGTGATCTCAAAGCGAATAATATAAGGATAAGCATTTCAGGCCAGCCAGTTTTGATTGATTTTGGAGAAGAATCAGAAGGCATGTTTGGCGGACTTAGCGAAAAAGCACTTACAATTATTTTATTTCTTCTCTTGGCTGTTAAGGATGACCCTGATATAAAGCGGCCTGCATATGGCGGCCAGGATGCTATGAATAATACATTAAACCACTGGATCCATGAGCTTATTGCTGACTATATTGAAGTTCCGCAACTCGGTCAATTTGCGGGATATTACAAGTTTAGTGAATCAAATATGCTTTTCTATGCTAAAGAGTTTGCTCAAAAAAGAGGACTCAACAGAGAGCAAATAAGGAAAGTCGAAAAAATTGCCGAATCGCTGTTAAAAGATGAGTCCGCTAGTTCTGTGCAGGAGTATGCGGAAAGATATAAAAATAAATTGAATCAACTTGACAATATTTTTTCAGAAGGTAGATTGCAGGAAGGGCTGCTCCTTGATGGCCTGCGACGTCTTGCCAAGCACGTTGTAGAAGATAATAATTTATTAGAGGATTCTTATAAACAGCAGTTTGCCAGTGATTTAGACAATGTAAAGCACCATGACCCTAAATGGCATCAGTGGGGTATAATTACTCATACAAAAAAATGTTTAGAATTATTCCGTTATGACTTAGCGATTGTACCGCTCATATATGGTTTATGTAATTTGCATAAGCATTATGAGCAGTATTTAACTCAGGAAATAGATGGACGATCAAAAGAATATTTGTTGGAATTCGCTATTCTTTTACATGATATAGGCAAATTTAGAAAGCAGCCAAAGCAAAAGGGTGGTTTTATATTCAGAGGGCATGCCGCTATTTCTAAGGAGTTGATATTAGATAAGGATCAACCTATTTATAAGTGGTTATCAGAAACATATGGCTTAACAGATAGGCAGATTAATTATATAGCAGAAGTTGCCGGGCTACATTATGTTTTAGGCGAGATTCGTAATCTAGCAGAACACTCAAAACATGGATATACTATCAGATTTACAAGCAGTGATGATTTTACAGGCATGATTAGAGGGATAATGGATAAGCATGAAGAATATAAAGTAGAAATCGAACTATTATTTTTGATAGATTCTTTAGCAAAAACAGATATTTTTATATATGCAGAAAAATATAGAGATATAGATAAGGAAAAAATAAAGCAGGCAATGGAAGAAATTAATAGTAGAGGTTTAAACCCCGACTTGATAGAGGCTGTTAAGGAGGTGCCAATCAATATAGCAGTTGCAAAAGAATATTTTATAGAATTAGTATCAAATGCTGATGATGCTGGGACCAAGGCCTCCTCTGCAGGAACTGAAGATATAGTTCTTAAAGACCTCTCAGACTACGATGCCCAGCATTATATGACAGACTTTATGCTTAGATATGCCCCTACAGGCATAATAGAAGTACCCAAGGACTCACAAGCCATAGTAGTCTATTCTGACGCATTAAAGGAAAGCCCCGCCTTGCAGGATATAATAAGGAAATCAGCAGGAGATAATAGAAGGTTCTATCTTGTTAACAAGGAAGATATCGTATCAGATGCTTTATTAGCAGAGCTAAATATAGATAAAAATATATTTGAAAGACATGTATTCTATCAAAACTCCATGAGTCCGGAACAACTTGCCCTGACAATAGCAGGTACTTTGCATAACCAAAACATAAAACAAGGAAGAGTCTTTGCCAGCACAGAAGAAGACTTATCAGCCTGGTCTAGGCAAGGCATTATAGAAGCCCTTGTCATGCTGCTTAAGGATAAGAGATTTGAGATAATATCAGATTACAGCGAGAAGCATATAGAGTATATAAGGACATACGAACAGGCATTGATAGCAGCGTAATGGTTTTAGATTCTTCGCCTTTGGCTCAGAATGACAAAGGTTTATTATGGGCTTATGATTGCTTCGGGCTTCGCCCTCGCAAAGACAAAGTTTTAGTATTCGCAATGACATGTGAAGAAAGGATAAAACTGTGATTGAGAAAAGACGCTTTGAAAGATTCCATACGGTTTTTGAAACCAGATACACAAAGTCACAAGGCCATGCCACAATAAGCTCTTTAACAGATACCAAAGATATAAGCAGCGCTGGCCTATGCTCTAAATTAAGCAAGGGTGTGAATGTAAAAGACACTATACTTATGGAGATAAGATTTGCTGATAAGGTAAGGATAGCAACATTGGCAAAAGTAGTCTGGCTTAAGGCAGATCCCAGCAACCGCAATAATATATGCGGTTTAAAGTTTTTATGGATCTCATCAAAGTCTTTGCTTAATGATCATATTTTAACTGATAGATTATCAGCAGCATAGAATATTTAGAATATATACCTGGCTTTTAATCTTGGCATAAAATTTTAAAATTTAGCCACGACAAAGGGATTTTTTATGTCTGGATTATTAAAGGCTTTTATAACCAGTGGTAAAAAGGTGAAGGATATACACAAAGTGACTTATAAGAAAGGCTATTTCAGGAAAATTATTACCCTATCTATTGTAGCTCTGTTTGTTACAGAGAGTAGTGGCTTTGCCATACCCTATAATAGTAGTGTAAATAGTGCGCTTAGGCCCCTTTCTTTTAAAAATAGCGCAACTATAACCCCTAAGTCCTCATCAGCTGGACAGAACTCGCAATCAGAACTAGCAGCTTACAATACGCGACTAGCAGAGAGAAGCATATGGCAATATGAGCTGGGCTACGATGCTTCTTTACTAAAAAATAGCTCGAAGTTTTTTACTACAGGGGAGATTATGCCATTTTATGGATTGACAGCCATAGCATGGACTAGACAGCAGCGTGAACTTGACAACAGATTACGCAGATTGCAGCAGGAGTTGAAAGCCAAGATTATAGCTGTGCTAAAGGATGAGAAAGTTATAGATACAGATAAGGATATTAATAAGGTATTCTTCTTTCTTGATCCAGACTCTTTTCATATGACAGTCTGTGACATAGATCCACGGGCCAAGAAATATACTGATGCAAGACCAGCTGAACCTGTAACGCGCGAGCAGTTTGAAGAAAGGCTAGATCAGGTAGGCAAGGCTTTTAAGGCCATAGGTACTCCGGGTAAGATTTCAGCACAAGTAAAGGGCGTAGGACTCAAGAGAACGATAACAGCTCTTGTAAGGTTCCCTGATGTAGAAGAACTTACGAAGGTCAGAGGTATGGAAGCTGTAATAAAAGATAAGACGCAAACATCTGAAAGGGAGTTTACAGGTCATATTTCTCTGGCATATTTTATTAATTATCCTGGAGACAAAGCATTTAAGAGGATTGTTGAAATTTTAAAAGAATATGAGAATATAGATTTAGGAGAGTTTAGTTTTAGCAGTTTTGATTTCACATATTTTCCTAACATGAACCACTTTGTTCCTATATTGACCAAGAATCTTACCACAGGAGAAATTATTCCTAGAAACAGAAATTACGATACCTCCACATCGTTTATCAAATCCTCATCAAGCGGGGATGCAGATCAGTCCACAGAAAGGATTGCGCTTCTCCAGGATGAGATAAAAGAGTATCGCGATTCAAAGATATTGCGCAACGCAGAGGTGGTTAATTCATTCTTAAGATGGCTTATGGAAGAGGCGAGCTTGAATGAGATTTTAGGGGTTATAGGCATATTAAGCCATAAGGGTTTTAGGTTTATAGAACAGACAGAGGATGAGGCAAGAAGAAGCGAGGCAGAGGTGGACTTTAGAAAACACGCAGACCAGGAAGAAGTGGCGCTTCAGTCAAGGATCATTCATGCTATTACAAAAAATATGAGGCTTGATGCAGAGAGTTTTGCGTCTGTGGTTTTTGCAATAGATAGTTATAAAAAAGCGAAGACCAGCTCGAATCTTTTTAAGATAGCTGTGGAGTTGGCTTCATCAAAGATTTCCATAGACAGCATAAAAACACCGATTAATGTAGCCTTTGTATTTGCAATTTATGCCGGAAGAGACAGGATGTCACGCCAAGACGAAGATATGAATGGCGAGGACGCACTCCGCAGAAAGATAAGACAGCTTGAAGACTTATTCAAAGATAACCCTCTTATAAATTGGCAGCTTATTGCAGTAGATGATGGAAGCCCAAACCACTCTGGTGAATTTGCAGAGGATATAATGCGAGATGAATATCTCGATCATTATTTATCAGGAAGAACAAGGGTATTGTATCTAAATGAAGCTATAAAAGAGAACCAGAGCCATCCTGCACTAAGAGGCCTGAAAAGTGCAGATGACAGCCAAAAAGGCGGGGCAATAGAATATGGTATGTATACTGCCATAAGACGTGGTGCAGATGTTGTAATATATACAGACACAGATATATCCTCACACCTTGGCCTTGCAGGGCTTTTGCTTGCACCAATACACAGAGGTGATGCAGACGTGGTAATTGGTTCGCGTGATGCAGAGAATTCGCTTGTATTAAATAGGCCATTGCCAAGAAAGATACAGTCGTGGCAGGATACTAAATTTTTTAACCGCCTTGTAACAAGATGGTATCTGCCTTCAATAGAGGATATAAATGATACGCAGAATGCGTTCAAGGCTTTTAGAAGAGATGTGCTGGACCATATTCTTCCCTTCACCATAGATAAGCGTTTTACTTTTGATACAGAACTTCTTATGCTTGCAAGAGGCGCTGGTTTCAAATTGCAGGAGGTTGGCATGCCATGGGTAGATACACCTGCTCGGACCTCTGTATCAATTACAGATGGTATTGCAATGCGAAGAAATATCATAGCCCAGAAAAGGCGTTTAGATTCAGGGCAGTATAATCTAAAAGGATCAAGGCAATACGACGAGCTCATATTAAAACATGGCAATCATTTGTGGAAGTTTCTTATCATAAGCCCGCTTTATAAGAGCAAGTCGCTCCTGCTTGCTGAAGATGAGAATACAGGTGAGCTTTTTGTTATAAAAAAGCTCATAACCGAAGAGATGGAAGATCACGCTGCCTCGGCTATGGATTTTTTGGATAAGGTTCCAGAAGACTATCCTCATGTATATAGGCCTATGTTCATGACAGCTGTAAATCAGAGCTGGGCAGGGCTCGAGGAGTCTCAGGCGATTGTTTATCCATATTTAACAGGCGAGTCATTTCTTTCAAGATTTCACCGTTCAGCAGGCACAACAATGGGTTATTACGGGCTTAAGCTTATAGATACTGTTTTAAAAGTGGTTGATGTATCTATATATTTAAAAGAGCACGATGTGCCAGGTATATGGGATATAAGGGCTGAAAATATTATTATAAGGCCAAACGGCGAACCTATGCTTATTGATTATACTACTATGAGAGTCGACACTATGGCAGCTATTGAAGGACTGTTATGGAGTCCATTACGGCAACCATTTGACCCTGAAACACAAACAGGGCATAAAGATTACGAAGATGTTGTAGAGACTATAAGATTTACAAAATCAAAAGAACTAAACGATCTTATAAAAGAAAGGTTTAAGGATTTTCATAAAAAAGTTAAGCAAAGAGAATTTTCAACCATAGAAGAGTTTAAAGAAGAGCTGTTTAATTTAAGACAGTTCATAGCGCGCCAGGTATTAAAAGATCTTATAAGAGACTGGCAGAGATATGATCAGAATAAGGAGACGATAAGAAAGCTCACCCTTAGCATATTGGGCATAGAAAGGCCAGAAGATTTTAAACCCACAAGGCCTGTGCGTGTTATTATCGGAGCTGCTGGTTTAGGGACAAGGATGGGTGGCGATAAGCCCAAGGTTTTACAAGAGGTAAATGGTGAGCCTATAATATACCATGTCCTGAAAGAGACGAGATTTCTTGATAAAAATCCAATTGTCATAACAAGGCCAGATGTCTGGAGAGATGCCTTGGGCAACGCAGGCACAGGCGGAAGCTATGTTCAGATAAGAGAGGCCCTTGAGCAAGGTGGCTTTGATGCAGAATATACATTCCAAGAATATCTTAAAGGTGATGGTTATGCGGTGCTATCAACAAAGCAACTCCTAAAAGATTTTGATGGTGATGTGCTGGTGGTATGGGGTGATATGGCTGTGTTAAATCCTGAAACAGTGCTCTGGCTTACTATGATGCATCAGGCACTCGATGATATACCATTAAGCATTGCTACAGCTGCAAAAGAGCATCCATATGCACCGATACTTGAAAATGAGCAGAGACGAGTAGTTGGTAGTAAAAAAGGAACTGATATGCTTTTCGGTAGGGATGATGTAGGTGTATTTATAGGTGATGCTGTGTCAATATTTAGGTCACTTTCTGATTTTCCAAAAGATGCAAAAGGGGATTTTATCAATCCTTATGATAATTTGTCCAACAAAAAAGGCGAGATGAATTTTGTGCAGATAGCGTCTATGTTTGCGCAGGAAGGCAGGGAGGTGATCGCCCCGCCCATTGCAGATATAAGAGAATTCCAAGGTGTAAATGATTTTGCAGAATTAAATAGAGCCCAGCAGTACAGAAATGAGATGGCACGTGAAAGAAGCAGGCTTAATCAGATGACAGGTATATTTAGAAGAGAAAATATAGCAACCTTAGCTATAAGACAGGCAGCATAAAGAAGGAGCTAAAAGATGCAAGATAGATATTTTAAAGGTATATTTACAGCAATTATAACTATTATATTTTTCTTAAACAGCATTGCATATGGTGCACCTCTCATGCAAGAGCAGGATGCACTGCGCCCATCATCAGAGGCTCTATCAGCCGCAGAGGAGGTACTGGAAAGTTTAAAGACATCTTCCTCTGGTACTGATATAGTAACAGCTTCAGAGGATAACCTTAAATCAGTGCTTAAGAGGATAGAGCCCCTGATGGACAGGATAAGACTTCACGGTGGTTTTATCTTTGATATTGACGACACGCTTCTTACAAGCGTGGATGGAAGGCCAGAGACTCTGTACGATTATCCATCTGTTTTAGGTGCCATATGCGATCTTCTTATGGCAGGCCATAAGATAATCATAGCTACGCAGACATCATATTACGAGCAAAGCCCGAGAGTTGTCAGGCCTATAGTAGATATACTAAGAAAGAAAGGCCGCTTAGATGCTATTAAAAACTTTACAATGTATACTGCAAGCGGCGCCTCAAAAATGGCGTTTTATATCTCAAAAGGCAGGTTGCATGCGAGGATACGCCATAATTATACAGATAAAAACAAAATAGACAAATCTGATTTAGATGTTATAAGAGCCACGTTGCAAGACCTGCTCTTGAATTGGGAGGAGAAGATAGTAAGGGCCACTTCCAAAAGGCTTTCTAATCTTTCAGAAGCAGAACAGGCTAAAATCATGGCAAAGCTTGGCATAGATGACCTTAAATATGAAACGCTTCGCGAAGCATTTATAAAATTTCAGAGAGAAGGCATAAAAAATAAATTCAAAAATGCCGATGTATCGTATCTGGAAGGTAAAAAGCCGCCCATCAGGGTCTACAATAGAAAATTCCCACCCAGTGATACTGATGAAGCTGCACCATGGATAGAGTTTAGAGATGAGGTAATGATAGCATTGCGCGTAGCAGCTTTTGAGGACAAAGCTTATCCTGTATTCAGGGATACAATGATAGAAGCCATAAGAAGCGTACTTGGCCAGAGGGCAGATCTCTATGATATACGTCCAGGCGGGACAAGTACGATTGATATGTCAAAAATAGGCGCAAATAAAGCATTGGCTGTAAGTGACATAATACGACTTAAAAGAAGCGATAAGAACCTGTTGTTCTTTTCTGGAGATCAATTCAAAGACCGCCAAGCAAGCGACGGCGTTGTCCTAAACGTACTGCCGGCAGAAAACTGTCTCGGAGTAGGAGGAGAGAACGTTGAAATAAATGAGGCCTTAAGAATAGGCCAAGACCATAGGGCGGTCCACAAGTTTATTCTTGCTCTTAGGAACCTGATGTATAAAGAGAGCGATACCCTCTATGAAAGCCTGCGAGGTGCTGATAAAGAACAGGCATTGGCAGCCAGGATAAATGGTGACACGATAAGTGAAGCAGAACACAGAGGAGAAGTTGGATCTGGCGGAATAAATAAGATAGCGAGAATAGAGATATTGGCAGGCAGGGCAAGAGATGTAAAGCAGGGCAGCGCAAAAGTAAATATTGCAGAAAGAGAATCTCGTTTAGATTTTACCCTGGATTACGATACCCTTACTATCGAGGATAATTTTTTTAAGGTGCATATAATGCCGTTACTTGTTAAGAGAGTTGCTGATTTGGCTGAAGACCAGGATCTTGTAAGGTTAGGTGTAAACAATCGATTATTACAAAATATGTTTGAAAGCTGGACAATAAGGCTGATACCAAACTGGAGGAAAAACTGCAGAGAAAGCAAAATAACGGATGATATTATAGAGCATTACGGGAGAAAACGCATTCTTACGCTCATCGATTTTAATGATTATAAATATCTAAAAACACAGCTCTATGGAGATGAGCTTATAGCAGGACTTATGATGCATAGTTTTGTTCATCTTGTTATAAACAGTCTAGATGCGACTGATATATCTCAAGGCCAAATAGAAGCTCTTGTACGTAAGATAGCGCCTATTGCAGATGCTCAAAAGGCATTAAACAATGCGAAGACTATAGATGAATATAATCAGCAAATTGCTATATCGGAACAGCAAAAAGCTCTTAAGAAAATAAGGGCGGTCCTTGCACGCACCATTAAAATGGCAGAAGATAGGCACAGTTTTAACAAGTACAGGCAGATCTTGGAAAATCTAAGGCATATAAATCTTGAGCTTAACTACATGAAGATATTACCTGAAAATGAGAAATACTATCGAGGTATAGTAGAACAGAGGCATCATCTTGCAATGAAGATATCGGCAAATTTATTAAGATATCAGGAGATGCTGGATATTCTTCGTGTGCAGTTCTTCCAAGACCTCAATCGTTATATTGAATATGCCATAGAATCAGGCATCACAAGCAGAGAGAGCGGTACAAGCAACCTGCATACTGCAAAAGAGAATATGCAAGCCTGGCTTTCCCCAGAGAACCACACGCCGGGATACATAAGGCAGGGTCTTATTAAAGGAATGCTTGAAGGAAGAAGTGAAGACATAATTTATAATTATGGCTCTAACTCGAAGAAAGGCACGCCACAGGAATTAAAAGGCTGGAAGGAGTTTGGCACAGCTGGCATAAGAAACGAAGCTGTGCAGAGCTCATCAAGCGTAATAAGAGATCTGGAGCTTGAGGAGTTTGCAAAAAGCGAAAATGATCCGCGGGTACCTATCTTGACAGGCCCTTATCTTATAAACAGTGTAAGCCTTTTAAAGCAGGCGATGACTATAATTAAACTTACTTCTTTCATAGAGTACAAGGTAGAAACAGGCCAATGGCCTGATGAAGTCACAGCAGAAGAAGCGAAAAGGTGGCCAAATAAATTTGGTGATGAGTTTATTGAAAACCTAAAGCATAAGACCGTGACGATAGCATATGATAGCAGATTAAATGGAAGATATTTTGCATATTTGCTTGCAGCGGTATTTTTTGAAAACGACTTTAAGGTTAATATTTTCGATAATCCATCAGGTGTTCCCGGCGGAGTAATTGTATCTAATGGAGCAGAGTTTTTTGGAGAGCTTGCACGCGGCCACAGATTAAGCGCAATTCGAGGCTCTCTACTCGGCGTTCTTATATCCGCCAGCCACAGTGAACCATGGTTTAATGGTTTTAAAGTATTCCGGGGAGACTTACGCTCACAGGTAGACAGCAGCATGAAGACAATGCTAAAGGATACCATGGCAAAGATAAAAAATAACGATATGCCTTTAGCCCTTGCAGATAAGTCAATAGGTGATTTTGAAGAAATTTTTAAAGAACATAAAGATAAACTATATTGGCTTGGAAGAGATAAGCCAATAGAAAGTTTTAACTACTGTGGCGGAAGGCTTATCAATTTCTATGATCTATATTATGACTATTTAAAAAAGCGCTCGGTATTGGCACATATACCAGGAAGCAAGCAGATGCAGATATCTGATGCCAGGAATGCTTTAAAGGTACTCTATACAGCGTTCTTTGGAGCTGGCGCTGTGCCTGCGGCAGATTATCCCGGATTTCTCAACCAGGCAGGATATAAGAGCGTTGATATAGTAAAAGAACAGACAGAGAAGATGGATGGCAGATTTCCGGGGCATCTTATGCCTGACCCAGGCGTTCCCGAAGGCTGGATGAGCAACCTCTGGAATTATCTTGAACAGAACTCAGGCAAAGGCTTTCAAGATATATCAGCAGCTGTTGATATATTAAATTCCATAGAGATTGGCGCAGCAACCGACCCTGATATTGACAGAGGCGGTATAATGCTCGGACTTCCAGCTAACTCAAAAGGAAACATAAAGGATGCTTTTAAGGAATGGGTGGAAAAAGAGATAGATAAAAAATATAGCAGGAATGCAAAGCAGATAAAACAGAAGGTAGCCCCAGCATTAAAGAATCTGCATGATAAATTGCTTCTTAGTGCAAATGACGCCTGGTCATTTATAGCATATTATAAGCTTAAGGTGATGGAAGAGACAGGCATGTTAAAAAAAGATAGATTGTATATTATAGAGAAATCGCATGTAACGACCTCGATGATTGAAAGAATAGCAAGCTATTACAGCGGCAAAGACAAAGACTACAATATATATGTGGTTGATACATATGTTGGGTTTACAGACCTGGGTAAAAAATCAAGAGACCTGTTTGCCTTGGCTAAGCAGGCAATGATGCTTAAAATGGCTTTGACACAAGAGGGCGGAAAACGCCTTGCTATGATGTTAAAAGACCTGAAAGATGCTTATAGCGTTGTAAAACAGCGTGTTCCTTATGAAACAGCAGGCATAGGGATAGTGGATGAAGCTATATCATTAGCAGAAGACTTTATTGCCGAACCTAATCCCAGCAAGCTTAACCAATTGAATGAGGATCTTAATATCATAGCGCATATGGACATATTGATGGGCATCGAAGAGAGCAATGGATATGGTGAGCTCGGAAGATATAATCCAGAAAAAGATAAAATTGAAGACGCCCACATCGCGGACAAAGACGGCAGTTTAGGCGTATATCAGTTTCTTGAGTTAGTATCTTACGGAAAAGGCCTTCTAAATAAATCTCCGTACCAGATGTATATTGATATGATAAGAGAGATCGGCTGGGTAGCTACGGATAATCAGTTTTTACTCTACCCAGGTTTCCAGGGTAATGAGCAAAAATCAGCCAGTGTAAGCGCGATTGAAAAGATATTAGCAATGGTCTCACAGAGGATGCTCGATCATGGACAGAAGGTCAAGATGTTTGGAAAGTATGATTTAGAAGGTGTCACTATATATCGCGATACGAAATGCGATAGCAGCATATATTTAGGTTTTCCTGAAGAAGGCATACGCTTTAATCTTAGCATGCCATCTGGCGTTAAGGGGTCTGCCACCTACAGAGCATCAGGCACTGGGAATAATAACAGAGATTATAATTGGATAGAGGCGGACAAGCCAGTTCCATCAGAAGAGATAGAAGGTTACCGTAACCGAATCAATAAAGAACTAAACGCAATGATATTTGATTTTTTTAGCCATCCATTTGACACAGAGGGAAAGAGCGTACCTGATGAAGCGCATCCGAGTTTTCTTCTGGCATTAAGAAATGCGGTCAACTCTGAGCAGGATGTTATGGCGCTTATAAGAGATGCACTCGGGATAGAAACTCTTTTTTCAAAAGCAGAGCATAGACTTTATAAATCAGTAATCAACTTTATTGACAAGCCTAATGATGAAGAGTCTATACTTAAAAACGAACGTGCTTGGAGCAGATATCTTGAAACAGAAGAGGCAGCAAGCTATCCTGTTACAATAAGATTTTGCATAAACAACAGATTAATTAAAATACCAAATGCCCCAGCAAAGGCATGGCAGGCCTCTTTAGTAAGTTATCTATCGTCACTTATACGCTATGAGGGTGCGGAGGCTGTAAAAATAGCATGTGACGACCCGCAGATAGCAGAATTTGTAGCAAAACGCACAAGGGGAATAAAGATAAAGATTGTTCCTATGCCTGAGAACCCGACTGTATATGCAAAAGGCACCAGAACAGATGAGCTTATAAGGGCCATAGAGAAAGCTATATCATCAATAAGGCCTGATATCCCGGTAGAAAAGATAGATGCTATATTAAGAGCGCATAAACATGCAAGGGCAAGGGATATAGAAGAATTAAAGAAGGTCAGGCGCTTGTCAGAGCAGGTTGTGCTCATACATGAATTGATACAGGAATATGCAAAAAATCCTCAGCGCATGGTGCTTGTGTATAATCCATACGAGACAGGCCAAACACCGCTTTCAGAAAGCGAGAATATTACAGAGATTGCTGTTATATGCCAAGATATTGTTGGTAGTTTGGCAAGAGAAGCAACTACTATTCAAAGTTTTAACGGCAGCGTTATAACAGATGGCATATGGTCATATGACATTGACATTGAAGAAGGGAAAAATCATGTACTTACAGATTTTGAAATAGAAGAAAGCGGACGCGGACATGGCAGATTTAAGGATCTGACACCTATATTTAACCGTTATATAGAAGAAGGCACGCGTGTATTTACAAAAGGCATAGATGCCCAAGGCAAGGTTTTCCTGAAAGAGGTCAATGCAAAGTCTTCTTCAGCTGGTAAATCTGAAGGAGTGCTATTTGATCCCAGCTATGCCATATCGCAAAGAGATGGCTTACTGCAGAAAAAGCCTGCCTCATATGCCAGAAGGAGTCCAGAAGATGTTATCAGCCTGTTAAAATCAGCAAAGAAACCATTAAGCATAATAGGGCACCTGCGCGGAGTCGATGTGATAGGTTCGCAGGATATACCTGATTTTATAATAATGCGGACAGAGCAGGCTGCGATAAGGCTTTCAGATATACCAGCTACACCGACTATAGCAAGTGAGTTTAGCGTAGAGATGCAGTTTGAGGCGCTGACTGATGAAGAGATAGCCAGGATACATAAGATAAGGCCAGATCTATCAATAGATGATATTAAAAATTCCATTGTATATGTTGCACCACCTTATAAAGTTGAGGAAGATAATCCTTATATTGTAGTTGGAGAAATTGAGTTAACTAAAAACGGAATGCTTCCAAATGGCCCGTTGGATGCTCCAGCATATATATTTAGAAATACCTTTAGTCTAAAGGGTATAAAGATTACTTGTAAAAATATTCCGTTTATGGCAACAGCAGGCGGTATGGAAGCATCCAGCCCATTTGGCTTAGCCTTATTTGGTGCAGCCAGCTCATTCTCCGGTGCAAACTGGAGCTGGGCTGATATAGCCTATAAGATGCTTGAGCTGGATAATGGTGTTGTTGTCCCTGGGCCAAACGGCGGGCAAGGCGCATTGGCAACTATCTTAGGCGGTTGCTACCTGCATAACTGGTATGGGGGAATAAAAGATGAAAAAGGAGAGCTTATTAACCCTTTAAGCAGCGCCTTTTCAGTGCCGATTTTTGATGAGAGAGAATCATTTAAAGATATACAGAAGTTTATAGAATCTCATATGATGCTCGTCCAGGCAGGCAAAATATATGAGAATGGAAAAGCGCTTATTGCAAGGACAGCATCTCTTATAAATGGAATGTGGATGGACCTTTTAAGAGAACAAGACCCTGAAGGCCTAAAGTTATATGATGAAGTGCGTGGATTAGCGCAAGAGTTTACACAGGCTCTTCGCAGAGCTCAATCTACAAAAGATCCGAAGACAATGGAGACTGTAGTTGATATAGCGAATAAACAGCTCGATGTGCGCGATGCTTTATGCAGAAGATGGGCAGAATGCCTTGTAAGTGAAGGAAAGGTGAGTTGGCTAGAACGCATGGGAAAGAGCGAGAAGGAAGCCATAGCTTTATATGGCTTAACAGCAGAAGAGAGAAGAGATTTTGATTATTCGGACATTAATGCCAGTGCTATTAAGAACTTGCACAGGTTCTTAATAGCAGAAACAAGCCTTTATTCTGATTCAGCAAGAGAGCTGATTGAGGCAGCAAGAAAGAGAGGCATTGCACTTATACCTTTAGGCGCAGGCGGACCAGGCGCAAACCTGATAGCTATATCATCTCGTCCTGGTATTCTAAAAGATTTTTTAACCAGCCAGGGTCTTGGGGAATTAAATGAGGCAGAAGTCAAGAGAGTTGTCAGTGGTACAGGCACGTTAAAAGGTTTTATGCCATTTCGGATAAGCAATGAACCCATTAAATTTATAGGATTTAAAGAGCTTGGACTTACAGAACCAGCACTGCCAATCCAAGCAGAGTATAGCGAAGAGACAGCCAAATTCAACGCACCAAAATCCTCCTCTTCTGGCATATCACTTAATCATCTTTCAAAACCTGAAGCAGCATGCTTTTTATTAGACTATGCCCCAACAGGCACAATAGAGGTGCCAATGGAATCTCAGGCAATAATAGTCTACTCTGACTCCTTGACAGAAAGCCTTGCTTTACAGGAGATCATAAGGAGCTCTAAAGGCGATACAAGGAAGTTCTACCTTGTAAACAAGGAATCCAATATATCAGCAGATGAGCTCTTAAAGAGCCTGAATATAGACAGAAGCATATTCCAAAGGCATGTATTTACCCAAAACTCACTTACTCCAGACCAACTTGCCTTAAACATAGCAGGCTTCTTACATAGCAGTGACATAAGACAGGGAAGAATATTTGCAAGCACAGAAGAAGATTTATCAGCATGGTCTAAACAAGGCCTTATAGAGGCCCTTGTAATGCTGCTTAAGGACAAGAGATTTGAGATAATATCAGATTATAGCCAACAGCATACAGAATACATAAAGACACATGCGCAGGCATTGATAGCTGCGTAATATTTTTAAAAAGATAAAACAAAAAAAGGAGTAGAAGATGCAAAAAGCAACATTCCATAAGTTTTTATGTATTATCGTGGCAATGGTATTTACATTTAACACATGCGCGCAGGCCGTGCCTCTCGGCAGGCAGGCAGCACCGCTGGTATCAGATGCCTTGAGAGCTCCTTCTTTACAGAATGCGCCTTCAGGCCTACCTGTGGATATACAAAGAGATTTAAGGGACACCTCTTCCTCATCAGCTAGTATTGACAAAGATGCAGAGCTCGCAATTTTACAGAATTGGGCAGCTGAAGGCATGCCCTCAGATCATAGAATACCAGCCAATGCGGCGCTGATTGCATTAGCTGAAAGAAATGGAGAAAGCGCAGAAGAGAGTATCAAGTATTTGAAAGAAATGGCAAATATTCAGCAATTCAGATTCCGCCTCTTAGGCATTGAGATGCTATCGTTTTATTCAAAGGAATTAGATAACAAGGTTGAAAATCATTTAAGAATGGCCCTTAAGAATGAAAAGGTAGGTTCTACATCACGTATAAGATTTGCTGCTATTTGTTTAAGGCATTTTAGTAAAGACAGCACCGAATACAACGAAGCCAAGGCGTATTTAGAAGCAGTAATAGCCGATTCCCAAACATTAGTAAGCGATCCTGAAGCAGTGATGCTTGCATTGGTAACCTCACATTCTGCACTCTTAAGCCACGGTATAGATGAAGATACGCACTCTGCTGCCTTAAGGGAACTGCTCTTAGAGAAAACTGTAACCGATGATCTTGTAATAGTGATAGCCAGGAATCTGTTTATGAACAAGCGTTATGAAGAAGCAGTCATTGAGTTACTCATTAAGATGATGAGAGGAGAAGCGCGTAATGGTGTAATGCCGCATCTTTATAACAGGATGAATGCCGCAGCCCTGCTATCAGAGCGTGAGGCCTTTAGGGAAGAAGCAGTCACATTCATGCTGGACGAAAAGAAGAAAAATAATAATGGATTTGGTGGGCCAATTCTTATAGCAACAAGTAAGGCATTATTACTTACTTTAAAAGATACAGCCAAGGCCTCATCAGCTGGTAATACTATCCCTGAGGTTCAAATACGGTTGCTTGCAGTTTACGAACATGATGACAATATACTTTCTGCAATTCCTTCTTATGGCAGAAAGATTGAGGGCACAGAGCGCTGGTTTATAAAAGGTAGCCCTGAAGAAAAACTATTTATTAAAGAACATCAGACACCGCGCTGGAAGTTTTTAAAGCAACCACATAGAGTTGTTAAGGATATATCAGTTGAGTATATCTCAGCTGAATCTATTATAAGACAGATAAAGTTTGGACCATGGCCAAACATAAGCTCGGAACCGATATCACATAGATTATTTGATACGGTGCGTACAAGAGTACCGCGTCAGTTTGAAGGAGTGCATGCTGCCCTAGATGACCTACAGCCATTGGTCATGAATACAGATACAAGCGCAAACAACGTTGCTGTAGATTTCGAGGGAAAAATTAGAGATATAAGTATAAAACATGACTTAAATGAATTTGAAGCAAACATACTAAGGAATGCTGTAGCCAAATCCTCATCAGCTGGTTTATCCGGTATAGAAACGATCAAATCAGATGATATACAGCGAAAACTACTAAGAGATATTGCCGCAAGAATAGTTCCTGTGAATGGCGGAATTTTAGCTGCGGATGAGAGTACCGGTACCGCGGGTAAGCGCCTGGAATCGGTTGGCCTTGCAAATACCCCAGAGAACCGCCAGGAGATGAGACGGCTTATCCTTACAGTGCCTGGCCAAGAACAGGCAGGCGTTAGCGCTGTTATTCTTTATGGTGAAACTTTTGATAATATAGACAAGCAAGGCCGCAACATTGTACAGCATTATCTATTGGGTAGAGGAATTCTGCCGGGTATAAAAACAGACGCAGGACTTATCGATGACCCTGATAGCCCTGGCGAAAAACTCTCTAATCCAAAAGGACTTCAGCAATTACCGCAGCTTCTGGCGATGTATAAAGAAAAAGGAGCGGCCTTTACCAAATGGCGCATTACTGTATCTATTGATACGTCCAAAGGCCTGCCTACAGAGGCGAATATTCGCAAGAACGCGAAAGTCTTGGCAGAATCCGCTAAGCAAACACAAAAAGCCGGATTGGTTCCCATCGTCGAACCTGAAGTGTTATTAGATGGCGTCCATGATATCGCCGCTAGTTATAGAGTGACCACTCGTACTCTGGAAATCGTTTTTGATGAACTGATCAAAGCAGGTGTATGGCTGGACGGAGTTATCCTTAAAACGAGTATGATCCTATCAGGCAACAAGGCAGCAGCTCGCGCTGACAGCGAAACAGTAGGCTATCAAACACTCAAAGGCCTCCTTAAGGTGGTGCCGGCCGAAGTTCCGGCAGTTGTCTTTTTATCGGGCGGACAGGAAGATGATGAAGTTAATGAAAATCTCGATGCTATTATACAAACAAGCCAGACCATATTCAATGCCGCCCGTAATGAAGCGGCAGCAGAATTAAAAGCCGAAGGAATGTCAGATCTTGCTGTGAAAGTACTTCAGATGGAAAAGGCTCCATGGCAATTGTCGTACTCTTTTGGCCGCGGATTACAAAGGCCGGGGTTAAAAGCATGGGGTGGAAAGCCTGAAAACTTTGTAAAAGCTCAAGAGGCTTTACTTGAAGCAGCGCGCATAACACAGAATGCCAGGCTGGGCCGGTTAAAACAGGCTGCCAAAGCCTCATCAGCAGGTTTCTTTAGAAGTCTTTTACTATGCCGGGAAAAGATCGCTCCTGTTACCATATTGCATCTGGTTGCTTATAAGGGCACGCAGTTCAATGCAGAGAGTGTAGATGCCTGGGTCTTTGCAGGGACAGAGCAGGAGAGGGAGTTCCGCAGCAGATACAGCAAGAAAGACGGTTATATTATAGAAGAACAGGTTCAACAGACTATATCAGCTAAGCGCGAAATTTCTATGTGGACAGCTATGCATAGTGGAAGCGACGCCATGACGCGTAGAAATATGTTTGACAATATTAAAAGAAGGCTGATTTATCTTACCCCAGCGCTTGAAACAGCGTTTGAGGAGATTGAGTCTTTGGCGCAAGCTAAAGATACATCAGATAAGCAGATAGCAGATAAGATATCAGAGCTTGAGGCATTCTTAGACCTTTCTGATCCAGAGGTAAGATTACTTGAGTATGCAACAACAGATCCGCAGAGCCTTGTTAAGCATAATACTAAAGCCTCATCCGCAGGAACAAGAGAAGAACTGATTACCCAGATAGATGAAGCTAAAGGTAATTTGCGGATAGAAGAAGATATGTTGAAGGCTGTCAGGTCCAATCAGGGCCCAGATACTGCCGATGACATTACAGTAATATCTATTAAACATAGAATAGCAGGTATCAAAGCACAGATCGAGCAGATAAGAAAAATAATATCAGAAATAGATGATAAAGAGATGCAGGCTCTTTCTGATGGAATAAGGCAAGATTTGGAAAAGTTATTCCAAAGGACATATCAACCAGCAAGTATATCAAGTGAAGGCGAGAGTCCAGAGGCGATACGCAAAACCAAAGATCTGGAGATGAAGATTGCAAGGGATAAGTTTGTAAAGGGTCTGTTCGATGGATTAGATGTCAGTAAGTTTTCCCAAGCTGTTGCAAATGGGTCTGGATTAAAACAGGCAGACTTTGAGCCTGCATTAAGAGAGAGGCTTGAAGGTATGACAAGTCATATTTGTGCTCATATCACCATGTTGTTAGAATCGACTTATCGAAAAGCAAAGCGATTATCGAATAGTACTGTTACAATAAGCCCGCGCGAAATCGCGCGTTTATATTTTTTAAGTTTAGATCCAAAGAAGCTGCAGCAGATAGTAATAAGTCCTTCTCAGGTTACTCACAATTATGGCAAAGAGTATTCTTTTGAAGAAACCTATCCAACTATTGCATCAATCTTTGGCATTACTTCCAAGGCAACTGAAAAAACCAAATCCTCATCAGCTGGCAGGCTTACTGACGAGCAGGTTGAGCGTATATATGGTTTCCTCGATAGGAACGGCATCCACTATAACAGGTTAAACATTGAGCAATCATCGTTAAACCTTACCAGCACAGGAGCCACTGACATAAGCGCACTTAAAGATATGCCTCTTACGCGGTTAAACCTTACCAACACAGGAGTCGCTGACATAAGCGCACTTAAAGATATGCCTCTTACGCGGTTAAACCTTTACAGCACAGGGGTCACTGACATAAGCGCACTTCAAGGTATGCCTCTTACATGGTTAAACCTTTCCTACACAAGAGTCGCTGACATAAGCGCACTTCAAGGTATGCCTCTTACATCGTTATACCTTTCCAACACAGGAGTCGCTGACATAAGCGCACTTCAAGGTATGCCTCTTACATGGTTATACCTTTACAACACAGGAGTCATTGACAAGCAGATAGAAAGGGTTTTTGGAAGACCCTCTATTGGCGGAGGATTTACTGTAATAAATCAGCATGGCACACAAAACACCTATGAAACCAACCCTGCTTCAGCTGAGACCAAAACATCTTCAGCAGGCAGGCTTACCAATGAGCAAATCGCGCAGATATATAAATTTCTTGATGACAACGACATCAACCATGACAGGTTAAACATTGAGCAATCATCGTTAAGCCTCTCCAACACAGGAGTCACTGACATAAGCGCACTTCAAGGAATGCCTCTTACATGGTTAAACCTTTACAGCACAGGAGTCACTGATGATAAGATATATGAGATTTTCCAATCACATCCTAATCCTGAACCACTTGTTGTAAGAAATGCCCCACATGTATTTATTCGATATGTTGACTTCTTAAAGTACGAAGGCGGAAAATCCTCCTCTTCCGGCATATCACTTAATCATCTATCAGAACCTGAAGCAGCACGCTTCTTATTAGACTATGCCCCAACAGGCATAATAGAGGTGCCAATGGAATCTCAGGCAGTAATAGTCTACTCTGACTCCCTGACAGAAAGCCTTGCTTTACAGGAGATCATAAGGAGCTCTAAAGGCGATACAAGAAAGTTCTATCTTGTAAACAAGGAATCTGATACATCAGCAGATGAGCTCTTAAAGAGCCTGAATATAGACAGAAGCATATTCCAAAGGCATGTATTTACCCAGAACTCACTTACACCAGACCAACTTGCCTTAAACATAGCAGGCATGCTATCAAGCAATGGCATTAGACAAGGCAGGGTATTTGCAAGCACAGAAGAAGACTTATCAGCCTGGTCTAGACAGGGCATTATAGAAGCCCTTGTCATGATGCTTAAGGACAAGAGGTTTGAGATAATATCAGATTACAGCCAGCAGCATACAGAGTGCATAAGAACATACGAACAGGCATTGATAGCTGCGTAAAGATAGATAGGGAAAATGAATAGAAAAATATTAGCTAAAGGAATAAACCTGGCAATTGTGGTGATATTTGTTGTAACCATAATTGCACAGGCCGTGCCTACCAACAGACAGCAAGTGTTGCTGGCAACAGACGCTCTAAGATCTGTATCGTTACAAAACGCGCCTTCAGATTTGCCTATGAGCATAGAGAGAAGACTAGGCCGTGCCTCTTCTGAGGAAGATCCATCTGAGGATAGCGCAGATATTGTTAAGGCCTCATCAAGCGGTGAAAGTAACGCTGCAAAATGGCTCCGCGAAAAAAAGCTTGGCAGCTCCCTTAGCGCCATTCGTAACTCAGCAATAAGCTGGTATGCAAATCCTAAAAACCAAAGCTATGCTACTGTATTAGAACTTGGGAATATAATACAGAAAAGCCTTAATGAGAGGGCAAAAGAATCTGCAGTAACTGCCCTTGGCAAGATGGGCCCTTCCGAAGAAAAGGGGGCTGATGATTTTATGTGTGATGCTATATTGCCGCAGCTTATACCAGCGATCGGTGATAGAAACATAAGAATATCTAACCCTGCTATGAAAGAGGTTAGAAAATATGGTAAAGCCGCATTAGGCCAACTAAGTGAGGCATTGCAGTCTCCTTTTAGCCGCGTGCGCGAGAATGTAATTGATATTATTGCTGAAATAGCAAAACAAGGGGATAGCCGAGCTATTGACTTACTCTTTACCTGTGCAGCAGATGAAGGACAGTGGCCACATGTTCGAATACTTGCAATTGATACGATTACTAGAAAGCATCTTGCAGTGCCCAGCACCTCTTCTGTTGATAATCTATATACTTTATATAGAATGAGGCAGAATATCCAAGACCATCAGGAAGATAATACCATTGAAGGCATAATGAGGAGGGTAACTGCGCAATTTAATAATCAGGCAGCCAAAACCTCATCAGCAGGTGAGACTGTACCAGTAGCCCTGCTTAGAGAGCTTGGGATAGATATAGATACAAAGAGCATCCTTGGGGTAGAGACAGAATCCTGCCCATGGAATAAAAGGTTTCTGTTAGTAAAGTTAAAATATGACAGGCAAGGCCTTTTTTATCAACGCGCCATGCTTTTTGATCTTACAAAGCCTGTGTCAAATAGAGAGCTATATAATGAAGATTACCACCTTACCAGGCATGAGAGAGGCCCTGTATTTAAAGAGGAGACTCGAGAGCTTGTCTTCCGCACATTTAACGCATCAGGTGAATATATTGACAGGATAAAACCTCTAATGAAGCTTACAACAAAAATACCTGAATCATGGCAACCCATAGGTGCTATAAAAGAGTTTGTAATCAGGACTTCATCTGCGGTTATACCGATATCGTTTAAACCCTGTACTGCGAATACCACGCAGGATTTGATAGATTCAGCTGCATAACCTGGAAAGGAGGCAAAAGCTATAAAAATGATAAAACAGGGATTTTCCCTTGACGCAATAGTAAGATTTTGATAAACTAATGAGCACTTATATTAAGTAAAAGTATCTTTCAACATAATATAAAATCAGAAAAGGAGGTAGTATCAATGAAGAAGGGTCTATTTTTAGGTTTTTTAATGGCTATGGCAGCCTCTTTGGTAGTAACAGGCTGTGCTAAGCAGGAAGAGGTTGTGATAGATGAACTTGAGATGACAGATAAAGCCACAGGAGATGTCTTTAAGGCATTTAATATCTATACTGATAAGGCATCTCCAGGTAACCATTATATCCCATCAGGATGGATGGGTGATTTTGGTGATATAAATATTAATAATCGCTGCATGGATAATCCACACAGCGGCACAACTTGCGTTAAGATAGAATATCTTCCACGCCGGTCTCAGGGAGCAGGCTGGATAGGTATATATTGGCAGAACCCGGCAAATAACTGGGGTTCAAAGAAAGCAGGTTTTGATCTTACAGGCGCGAAGAAACTAAGTTTCTGGGCTAAAGGAGAAAAAGGCGGTGAGATAGTATCCGAGTTTAAGATGGGCGGCATTACAGGGGAGTTTTCAGATTCAGATTCTGCTGGAATAGGCCCTGCGATGCTTACTACGGACTGGAAGCAGTATGAGATAGATCTAGAAGGAAAAGACCTTTCCCATATTATCGGAGGATTCTGTTTATCAGCAAATTCTGATGATAATCCTGATGGGTTTATAATATATCTTGACGATTTAAAATACGAATAAATATAAAATAAGGACACATCTTATTTTTTTGGCGCGGCGCGCAATCTCGAAAAATGAGATGTGCCCTTATTTAATTAAAGAAGAGGTTTATTATGACTGATAAAAAAACTAAGACTAAAAAGAAGACTACAAAAAAAAGAAAAATTATTATGGCAGCTCTTGCAGGGCTGCTTGTTTTGCTTTTGGCGGCAGCTACATCTCTAATTGTAAAATTTTCCGCGGCTCCTGGCGTAACGATCATTGAAAATTCAAAAGGAAATTATGTTCTGCTTGAAAATAACAAGCCATTTGTAGTAAGAGGAGCCTGTTACAGCCCGATACCTGTAGGAGAGAACCATCTTTATAATTGGTGGGGTGATTCCGCAAAGCCCTGGATGGTAGATGGAAAGCTTATGAAAGATGCTGGCATTAATACAGTAAGGTTTTATGAGCCAGGCGGAAAACCCTCGCAAGTAAAACAGGTCATATCAGATCTTTATGATAACTATGGGATACGCTCTATCATGGGCCATGGGATTGGGTTCTGGGATTATCCCAGCGCTAATTATGCAGACCCTGGTTTTAGGCAGGATGTCAAGAGGCAGGTTTATCAGATGGTCAAGGCTTATAAGAATGAGCCAGGACTTCTTGCGTGGGTCCTTGGTAATGAGGCAAACTACTCTTTTGATGGAAGTATAAACCCATGGTCAACACCTGAACTCGATGCGATAGAGAACGCGCGCGACAGAAAACAGGCAAAGGCAAAGATATATTATTCATTCTTGAATGAGCTTGCGCAGATCATAAAGAAGGTGGATCCGTCCAGGCCCGTTGGTTTTGGAAATGGAGAATTGGGCAGCATAGAGATAGCAAAGGAGTATGCGCCTGATTTTGATTTTGCTGGTATTATTATATACAGAGGCAAATCTTTTGGCAACCTTTTCAGGCAGCTTAAAGAACGATATGGCAAGCCCTGTATTATTATAGAGTTTGGTTGTGATTCATATAATTCCCTTAAGCAGGAGCCTGATGAAGCTAACCAGTCGTTCTTTTTAAAGACTTTGTGGGGTGAAGTAGAATATAATACATACGAAGGCAAGGGCGAAGGTAACTCTCTTGGCGGTTGTATCTTTGAATGGAATGATGAGTGGTGGAAATATCAGCATGATAATGCCAGTACCTGGGCTACACACGATACCCAGGCTGGATGGACAAACGGCTCTTACTATTTTGATACTGAAGGTAACCCTAATATGAATGAAGAGTGGTTTGGTATTGTATCTATAGAATCTGATAAAGAGAACGGTGTTAATAAGAGAGTTCCAAAGAAGGCATATTACGATCTAAAAGAGGCCTGGCGGCAAAAGGATAAAGGTCCTGTTTGTGATTGGCGGTAGATTCTTCCCCTATTCCCACTTTCGCGGGGATGACAATTTTAATAAGTAGACATGTTAATGAAAAGATTTTTGATATTATTCTTAGTCGTACTTTTAATAGGTACTTATGGCTGCAAAGGCAGATTGCCTTTAGAGGATACATCTAAAAGAGTTGTTGTCTGGCATTGGCTTACAGATAGACAGGACACATTTGCGGAGCTGGCCAAGATATATAAGGAAAGAGAAGGCGTAGATGTTGTATTTGAACTTTATGCTCCTTCAGATATCTATTATCAAAAAGTAAGAGGCGCAGCTTATACCAAGACATTGCCCGATATATACGGCATACTTGCCGAGAAGAAGGATTTTGCTGTATTCGTCAAAACCGGCCACGCGCTCAACTTATCAGATTACATGAATGCCAATGAAGGCGAGTGGAGAAAAAGCTTCTTCAGCAGAGCCGTATCGGTAAATGAGTTCTCCGAAAATAATGATTTTGGTGTCGATCCGGGTGTTTACGGCGTGCCTATGGACGTAATGAATATTCAGATCTTATACAATAAGGACTTGTTCAAAAAAGCCGGGCTTGATCCGGAGAGGCCGCCAAAGACCTGGGATGAGTTTTTGCAGGCAGGCCGAAAACTTAAGGCAGCAGGAATAACCGGGCTGGTAAGCGGATGGAGCGAGGTATGGATGATAGACTGCTTTGCCTCAAACTATGCCTATAATATTATGGGTGAGGCAAAGTATATAGACACAATCAGGGGAAACGTATCTTATGCTGATCCTGACTGGATAAAGGTATTCCAGCTTTTTAAGGAGATGAACGATAACCACCTTTTGGCAAAGGGCATTGTTAGTATGATCAATAAATACGCAGAGCAGATGTTTGCCAATGGCAAAGCGGCGCTGGCGTTTAATGGTTCATGGTGTGTTAATGTATATCATGGAATGAACCCAAACTTAAACTATGGAGTTATGCTTCCCCCGCGGGCCTCAAACAAATTCCCGCTTATGATATGGGGCGGCGCGGGGACCAGCTTCATGGTAAACGCAAGAAGCGCTAATAAGGAAGAAGCTGTAAAATTCTTGAGATGGATCACATCAAAAGATCAACAGGCATTTTTGGCAAGAGAGACACGAAACCTTCCTTCTAACAAGAAAAGCTTAGGAGACATATCCGAACTGCTGGCTCAGTTTGCGGATGATATGGATAGCACTACTCATCCAAACAACCTGCCTCTTTCAGAATTTCCCAGAGTTATAGAGGCAAGAGACAAGGGTATACAGTCAATAATAATTGGAGAGAAGAGTCCTGAAGAGGTTGGCTTGGAAGTCCAGGCTGTGAAAGTAAGAGAAATGAAAAAGGCAAAGGCGCGAAATAGCACCCATTAAGCGACAGTCCTAACCCTTAGCTTTGAGGAAGTATATTATGCGGAAAATTCGAGTAAGAGATATAACTGGTAATTATCTGTACGTACTGCCTGCGGTAATACTCTTTCTTACTTTCCATATATATCCTTTTATCAACGTCTTTCGCCTGTCGCTTTTTCGATGGGACGGGTTATCGCCTGTAATGCAGTTTGTGGGCCTTGCTAATTTTAGGGATATATTTACAGCAAGTCCCGAATGGTGGTTCTCTATGTGGCATGCCTTCTACATTACGATGTTTACTTTGATATTCCAGAACGGCCTCGCGCTCATACTTGCATTGGCCTGCGACAGAGCGATAAGAAGCGCCAATATATACAGGATAATATTCTTTATACCTCCTGTGCTTTCCGGTATTGTAGTTGGCCTTATATGGCAGTGGATTTACGATGGAAATTACGGCCTCCTCAATTATTGGCTTGAAAAGATAGGCTTTGGCTACCTGTCAAGGACCTGGCTTGAGGATCCGAGGACTGCGTTAACATGCGTTGCCATAGTGCATATGTGGAAGGGATTTGGCTGGGGCTTTATCATTCTTCTGGCAGGGCTACAGTCCATACCGAGACAGTTATATGAAGCGGCGAGAGTAGACGGTGCAGGAGCTTGGGATATCTTCAGAAAGGTGACAGTGCCGCTTATGGTGCCTGTATTCGTCCTTGTAATAATACTGACTATATTAAATACCATGCAGATATACGATATAATACTCGCTACGAGCCACGGAGGGCCTGCAGGCCATACAGAGGTACCGATTACCATGATCTTACATTCTATGCGCGACTATAGAGAGTTTGGGTATGCATGCGCCCAGGGGGTTGTCATTGGCGTAATGTTATTGATAGTTTCATTTGCGCTTATTCGAGTATCGAAAGGCGTAAGACAGGAATAGGTAAGGAGTCTTAGAAATTGGAAAAACCCGTATATTATAAGACAAAAAAAGCACTAGCAAATATTCTGACTCATAGCTTTCTTCTAATTGTCGCGGCGGCTTGCGTTTTGCCTCTTCTGTGGATGGTCTCTTCCAGTCTAAAGACTCAAGCCACGGTATTTTCCGATATGAGCCTTATCCCAAAGGTCTTTCATTGGGAGAACTACTATGTTGCTTGGACAAAGGGCGGATTCGACAAGTACTTTTTCAATAGCTTATCATATACGGTTGTCGTTGTGGTGGGAATTGTCTTTATTACTTCACTGGCGGCATACGGCATATCGCGGCTTAAGATGCCGGGAAAGAACATTATATTTTTTCTATTTCTTGCAGCTATGATGATCCCTATACCCGGCGGCTTTATAGCGCTGTATGCGCTTTTGAATAAGCTTGGGTTCTTAAACCCGAATACCGGATACGCTTTTTTGGATGATCTTATAAGAAGACTCGGATATATCCTGCCTTTGGTAAATCAGGGCTTGGCGCTGGGCATATATCTTTTAAAGATATCCTTTGATAATATGCCTTCAGACCTCGAGGATTCTGCGAGTATAGACGGCTGCTCCAAGCTGGGTATATATTGGCACATAGCATTACCTCTTGCGAAGCCCGCGATAGCTATTGTGATCATATTTAATGCGCTTAATGTATGGAATGAGTATATACTTGCCATGCTTATACTGCAGGATAAATCGCTTATGCCTCTGCAGAGGGGGCTTATGGTTTTTCAGGGGGCACATATTACACAGTACCCGCTTCTTATGTCAGGCATTACAATAGCCACAATACCCATAATACTCGTATATGTATTTATGCAGAGACAGATTATAAGCGGTATAACAGCAGGGATGGCAAGATGATGATTCGTATCTCGTAT
>Ga0268276_1000354_pt1 | contig 54612 bp, 31 predicted proteins | sample saktaG_4_FD_190145 | JGI IMG/M metagenome (GOLD analysis project Ga0268276, IMG submission 190145) | Saline water microbial communities from Sakinaw Lake, British Columbia, Canada - sak_2010_1_5_45m | ecosystem: Environmental > Aquatic > Non-marine Saline and Alkaline > Saline ...
TACATGATTGTACATGATACCTCGCTGTGAGTACACCTTGACAGTGCCTGCGGCCATTGGCCGCTTTAGTAAGTATCGCGCCGCGCGCTACTTTACCGCAATCCTGTCAAATCATGTTGATCCTGTCAACTATTGTTCTGGACTTGGTTGGTCCCGCCCCGCCGCAGGCGTGGAGCATGGATGCGCCACGTGCTCCGCGTGGGATGCCGTGGGATGCCGTGCCATGATGGGGGGAATGGAGGAATGGAGGCCTGTAGGGCTGCGTTATGAAGTGTTTCGCCGCAAAAGAATTTACCGCAAACGGATTTCCTCACGCCACCGCCCGCCGCCGCGCGGCAAATGCTGCTCGTTTCTTGACAGGATTTACATGATTGTACATGATACCTCGCTGTGAGTACACCTTGACAGTGCCTGCGGCCATTGGCCGCTTTAGTAAGTATCGCGCCGCGCGCTACTTTACCGCAATCCTGTCAAATCATGTTGATCCTGTCGAATAGTGTTCTGGATTTGGTTAGTCCCGCCCCGCCGCAGGCGTGGAGCGCGGATACGCCACGCGCGCCGCGCAGGACATGCCGAAATGCTGGGCCACAAAGAAAAAAGTAAACGTTATCGCTGAACGCTGAACGCTGAACGCTGAACGCTGATCAGTGCTGCACTAAAAAACTTTCGTTGCGAAGGTTTTTCCTCCAAACCCCACCAATTCTGTATAATATGTTCCTAACCATTTGGACTTCCTGCGATGACCACCACCCGCGCCACCCGCGTCGCCGGCATTCTCCTGCACCCGACCTCGTTGCCCGGGCCGTACGGCCTTGGCGATCTTGGCCCCGGCGCGTTTCAGTTCGTTGATTTTCTGGAGGCCGCCAGTCAACGCGTCTGGCAGGTCATGCCGCTCGGCCCAACCGGCTTCGGCGATTCGCCCTACCAGTGTTTCTCGGCCTTTGCCGGCAATCCCTATCTGATCAGTCTGGATGCGTTAGCGGAACAAGGCTGGCTCGACCACGCCGTTCTCGCCGCCGCGCCGGTGTTCTCGCGCGATCGGGCCGACTACGGCCCGGTCATTGATTTCCACCGCGCCATGCTGGCCGCCGCCTTCGCTGCGTTTGTTCGCAATGGCACGCACGCCCAGCACAAGAAGCTCGCGGCCTTCACCCGTAAGTACGCCGATTGGCTGGATGATTTCACGCGCTTCATGGCGCTGAAGGAATTTCACGGCGATCGCATCTGGAACACCTGGAGCGCCGGCAAACACAAGCTCTACGATGCCGCGCCACCCGACCTTGCGGCGCGCGTCCGCTACCACGCCTTCGTCCAATGGCAATTCTTCATGCAGTGGCAGGCATTGCGCGCTTATGCCCACGACCACGGCGTGCAGATCATCGGCGACATGCCGATCTTTGTCGCCTATGACAGTGCCGACGTCTGGGCGAATCCACACTTGTTCAAGCTCGACGACAAGGGCATGATGACCTTTGTCGCCGGCGTGCCGCCCGATTATTTCAGCGTGACCGGCCAATTGTGGGGCAATCCGCTCTACAATTGGGACGCCTGCCGCGCCGAGCAGTTCGCCTGGTGGATCACCCGCTTTCGCGCCTTGCTGCAGATCTTCGACATCGTGCGGATCGACCACTTCCGCGGTTTCGCCGCCGCCTGGCATGTGCCCGCCGGCAACCCCACCGCCGAACACGGCGAATGGGTCGCCTCGCCCGGCGCCGAATTGTTCGAACAGGTCCGCGCCACGCTCGGCACGCTGCCGATTATCGCCGAGAACTTGGGGCTGATCACGCCCGACGTCGAGGCCCTGCGCGTGCAATTCGGCTTCCCCGGCATGAAAATCTTGCAGTTTGGTTTTGGTGATGACGACGCCACTAATGAATTCCTGCCGCACAACTATCCGGCCAATTGCGTCGCCTACACTGGCAGCCATGACAACGACACGACGCGCGGATGGTACGCGCGCGTCAACGAAAAAACGCGCGACCATGTCCGCCGCTATTTCGGCGTCAGCGGCGACGATATTGCCTGGGACATGATTCGCGCCGTGCTGGCCAGCGTCGCCGACACGGCCATTGTGCCGTTGCAGGATGTCCTCAATCTCGGCAATGCTGCGCGTATGAACTATCCCGGCAATCCGGAAGGCAACTGGCAATGGCGCTTCCGACCAGAGGCGCTGACGCCGTTCATCGCCGCGCGCCTGCACGACTTGGCCACGCTCTACGGCCGCGTCCCGCCGCCCGAAAAACCGACGAACGATGAACGATGAACGATGAACGTAAATTGTAAATTGTAAATTGTTGTTCCGCCCGCACATCCTCTTCCGCCCGCCGGCCGAAGCCGACAGCGTCATCATTCGGATCGCCGACGGCTGTCCGTGGAATGCCTGCACGTTTTGCGCCATGTACAAAGGCATTCGTTACCGCGCCCTGCCGCTGAATGAATGCCTGCGCGCCATCCGCCGTGAAGCCCGGCGCCAGCCCGATGCCGCGCGCGTCTTCCTGGCCGATGGCGATGTCATGGCCCTGCCCTTCGATCTGCTGCGGGCGGTGCTCGATGAACTCAATGCCGCGTTCCCGCGCCTGGCGCGCGTCAGTGTCTATGCCAATGGCCAGTCCATCATGGACAGAAGTGACGACGCGCTGCGTACTTTGCGCGAACGCAAACTGCACACGCTCTACCTGGGCTTGGAAAGCGGCAGCGACGAGCTCTTGCGCAAAGTGCACAAGCGCGAGACCGCCGCCGAAATGGTCAGCGCCAGTCAGCGCGCGCAGGTCGCCGGCTTGCGTATGTCGGTCATGGTCTTGATCGGGCTGGGCGGGCGTGACGGTAGTGCGCAGCATGTGCGCGCGACGGCGGCGGCGCTCAATCGGATGCAACCGCGCTTGTTGTCCGCCCTGCGCTACATTCCGATCGCCGGCACGCCGTTGCACGATGACATGCTGGCCGCACACCAGATGCTGACCGAGGACGCGGCGGTGCGCGAAGTGCGCGACCTGCTGGCGGGTCTGCTGCTTGACCACACCGTCTTCCGTGCCGATCATTCCTCGAACATCGTGCCGCTGCACGGCCGTTTCCCGGCCGACAAGGCGCGTCTGCTGGCGGAATTGGACGCATTGCTCGCGTCCGGCACGCTCGACCGGCAGTCGCCGGGGCCTTTGCCGACCATGCTCTGAATGCCGCCGTGCGGGCAGAACGTGGTTTCAGGTTTCAGGTTTCAGGTTTCAGGGCAGAAAGAGAGCTGGCTTGGCCAGTCCCGCCAACGGCGGCGATCCCGCCAGCGGCGGGATGCGTCGGTGCGTAGCCGCGGAAGGTCGTCCTCTAGGCACGGCGCAGCCGTTGCCTAAGAGGACTGGTTCGACTTCATTTTCCTTGATTGCTTGAACGTTCGGATAGTTCGTATCAACTTTAAGGCCACAATCACGGCAATGCTCCAAAAGAATGTGTTCCAAATCACCACAAGGACAGATTCTCCTCCGGACACCGGCACAAATGGGCGAATATCGGTGAACAGCGAGAGACACAATACTGGAGGATAGATTATCAGGAGCGCGGTTAAAAGGACAAACATGTTTGGCGCTCCAACGGGGCCGAAGTAGGGAGAGTCAATCAACCAAAAGACCAGGTTGAGTACTAGTGCTACCGAGACAAGTATAATTAGTCCTTTCATTTGCGTAGGGTCGAACTTGTCATTCTACATTGTACGCAGTGCCGGACTTCGAAGCCGGATCTATCATATCAAACATGCACTGCATCGTCCATTTGGTCTGCAATAGAGATCCTTTTAATATTGACAAGTGGACTAACGCTGCGTATAAGTACTGCTGACAAGGTTGATAGGCATAGCGCAGATAAGCATTCGCCACAACTATGCCGCTGGCTGATTTCGATTTTCAGGCGGCGAACCAGCCGGCCTGACCTTCGTTCAAGCACAATCGCTGAAGACATTGCGTTTCCTTTGATTGCACCGCCACCGGTTTCCCGAAGCCGATTGTTCAACGACGCTGCAATCATTGTGGCATATTCTTTCATGAATTGCAACGGGCTCTTGAAGCCGAATATTTTGAGCCGCCAATGGCGTTTGTACAGGTCGACAAACCTGCACTGACGATCCCGGCGTGGCGTTCTGGATTAGAAGAAAAGAGAACGCAGTCCTGCAAGCGGCTGCGCTGCCAAGGGCACCAGACCAGCCATGCGCGCGGGCGCAAGCAACGGCGTTTTCTGTGAAAAGCTGTCCCGCCATCGGCGTGGATCGAAATTTTCGGCAATGGGTGCTGCGCCCCCATGCCCCGAAGATAAAAGTGAAAAGGGTGCATTAAAGCCCCCGCACACACCGGAACCCAACGTAGTAGAGCGAGCTGCCCGGTGAGCCGTAGCTACGCAGCGCGACGCGACAGTCGCCCGCGTAGCTGCCCCAATAGCCGCCGCGCACCACGCGATACGTGCCAGAAGCAGGCCCGCACGGATCACTCGCCGGCGAACTCGAATAGTAGGTGCTGCCATACCAGTCCCAGCACCATTCCCAGACGTTCCCCGCCATGTCGTACAATCCATACCCGTTCGGCGCGAAATACCCCACCGGACTGGTGTAGGGCGTTGGCGCGAACAGCGGATTGTACCCGGCCGGGCCAAGGTCGTAGGCATACGCTGTGTTGCCGTTGTAATTCGCGCGCGAGTTTGTGATCGTGTTCGCATCGGCCCACGGGAACCGCATGCCGACGGCGCCGCCGCGGGCGGCCTTCTCCCATTCCGCCTCAGTCGGCAACCGATACCCGTTCGCCGTCCATTTCACCGCATCGTTCCATGCATTACTGGTATCAGTCTTATAGATGACGGTTTGAGCGGCATCCAGATAATAGCACGGCGTCAGGCCTTCCTTCTGGCTGCGCGCATTGCACCACTTGACACAATCGTACCAACTGATAGTATGCACCGGGTGATTCGGCGCTTTGCCGGCGCCGGGATCTGTAAACGCGTAGCCGTTGTTCGTGGCCCAGATGTACACATCCTGCCAGTGCTGCGACGTCACTTCATATTTGTCCATGTAAAATGCGCTGTTGGTCACGGTATGATTCGGTTGTGCATCCTCCGGGTCGTCGGTGAAGTTTGTTCCCATCTGGAACGCGCCGGCCGGGATCAGCGCCATGCTGTCCGACGCCCACACCCGCACCCGCGTGTTGGAATAAATGCCGATGGGCAACGTGTCTTCTTGGGCAGCCCAGAGAATCTGCTTCGTCGTGCCCGTCGCCACATTGTTGCCCACCGCGCCGCTGAAATTCGTGCAGGTGCTGAAAAACGCCGCGCCGGAATTCGTCGAGATGCTGACCGCCACAACATTGCTCAGCGCACTGGGGCTGGCCAAATCATAGTTAATCGTCACAACGGCTTCGGCGGACGCGGTGGCGGTAACATTTGTGACTGTCACGGCGGCGAAGCACGTGCTTGCGCCCAGCGCGAGGGACACAACGACGGCGATGATTGTTGTTGTTTTCATGGTTGGTCTCATGGCAAATGGTTACAAGTACGCTGAGGAAATTCGGCATCGCCACCAGTTTACCGGGCACCAGTTTGAATTACGCTGCGAGTAGTTTAGCATGGTGAGTGCATTATTGCAAGGTGCTGCGGTGCCAAGGGTGCCAGACCAGCGATGCGCGCGGGCACAAGTAATGGCACTCTCTGTGAAAAACTGGCCCGGCATACGCCGCGTTGGTGTGCCGCTGCCAATGGAACTGCGACACGGCGCAGTTCCAAACCATAATTTATTTCGTTGCGAAAGAAATTACTGCAGCAGAAAATCAAGGAGAAATGGTAGCGGGGATCGGATTTGAACCGACGACCAGCGGCTTATGAGTCCGCTGCTCTACCAGCTGAGCTACCCCGCCAAACGAGGAGAAAATAGTATAGCAAACTCATCCGCGCGCGTCAAACGACATTGTTTGTCGTTTGACGCAGACCATGCGTGGCGATTGAAGTGGCGCGCCGGGGGAGATTTGAACTCCCGGCCTACGGATTAGAAATCCGTTGCTCTATCCAGCTGAGCTACCGGCGCATGTCGCCACGAGAACTATAACGAAAAGCACGCGGGGGGTCAAGGGCAGCAGTCGGTGCGTCGGTGGTCAGTGATCAGTGATCGGTAGTGAGCATGCAGCAACAGGTCCGCCCTTGCGACTATGAACGCTGAACGCTGAACGATCAACCCTGACCTGCGATTGCATTTGCCCGGCACATATAGTACAATGAACATCCACGATCGGGGTGTAGCGCAGCCTGGTAGCGCACTAGACTGGGGGTCTAGCGGTCGCTGGTTCGAATCCAGTCACCCCGACCATTATTCCGCTGCCTGCGCCAGCGCGTCGCGCAATTTCTCAAAGCCAAATGCAGCCCAGGGCGCCTGCCCGGGTTGGGCATTGGGCCAGCGCGCCCGCCATGCGCCGCTGTAGCACGGCCGCAGCAGCGCATCGAGCTGCAGATCCGCGTCCGGCCATGGCACGGGCATGGGCGCCGGATCCGGTCGGGTCACCTCTTTGCGAAAATAAAACGGACTGGTGAGCGCCACCTGGTTGTCACCGACATAGTCAGTGGCGCCGGTCGCCAGGCAGTCATGTGCATGCGCGGCGATATCGAACGTGGCGGCCGGGGCCGGCCCGGGCATGCCGTACACTTTCACCACATACCAGCTGTTCTCGGTTTCGTTCAGCACCAGCTCCGTGCTCTGGGTTGGCTGGGGCGCGCTGGTACACGGTTGGTGAAACAGCACCTGGCCGTTGCGATACACAAGAATGTGGGTGATGCGTTGCGCGCTGCCGGGCGCGGCATGGGCGCTAATGCGCAGGATGCGCCGGGCGCCATCGGCGGGGGCGACGACGCCCGGACCATTGTAGCCCGCGACATGGCTGAGCGTGGCGTCAATGAACGGGCCGCTGCTGACCAGCGTGCGACCGCGGGCGACGGCATCGCGCACGGCGCCGGGCGACAGCGGCGTGGCCGGATCAAGCCAGACATAACTGCGCAAGGCGCCCAGGCAGAAGCGCGCGCGGCCGGTGTGCAGTGTCCCGTCGGTTTCGGCCATGGCGGCGACGCGATAGCCGGCATTCAGCAGATGAAACCAAAGCTGTTGATAGAAAATCTGATCGGCGTCATAGCCCATCACCACCATGGCCAGCGGGCCGATGCCGGCCAAGGCATAGAGTGGCAGCAGCGTGGCGAGATTGCAGACAAAACGATCATTCGACGTGGCTGTCCACCAACTGGTGGGATGCGCGAAGACCGGCAGCGCGCCGGCCCGCGCCCACGAAACTATGCATGCCCACGGGGAAAGGCCTTGATACGCCGGCAGCGTGGCGTGCGCCGGATTGGCCGCATACCACGCCTCAATCGTGGGATCGGACAACTGCGTCAGCGGCAAAGGCACGCCGGAGAGGTTCAACCACCATGTGTGTCCATAGCGGGTCTTGGGCAGTTCGCCACCGAGCCAAACCTTCACGATGTCTGTCTGCCACGCTTCAAAGGCGAGCGGCCCGCGCAGTTCCAGTTGTGCGGGTGACAGGCACCATGGCTGGCACAGGCACAACCAATGCAGGTGCCGCGCGCGACAGACGTCCACAATTTCCGTGTGCAGGCTGGTCGGATTATTGCCATTGGCACTGATGTGCTGATGCCCGTCGCCGCTCCACCAGCCCTGGTCGGACCGGTCATAATGCTGATAGTGCATGCGGCTCCGCGGATGTCAGTCGGCACGCGTGGTCAGGTGGGTGAGACTGTACGGCGACAGGACAAACTCAACCCCGGTGGCCGGATCGGCCGGGCAGGTGATCGGCTCACCTTCGACGCCTTTGCGCGTTTCGTCGACCACAATCCGGCGCAGGCGCAGGCCCGACCACGGCCCCGGTCCGAGGATGATGTCGTGATTCTTGCCGGGTTCGTCATTGACCATCAACAGGTGCAGATCAGCGCCGCAGCGCGTGGCAATGGCATGCACCGAGCACGGCCGGCCGGCGCTGTGGCCGCAGGTGACGCGCTGCACCTGGCAACCAGGCCGCACCGCCCGCATCAGCTCGCGGTACATCGGATAGGTGTTGGGCGTCGGTGCAATATGGCCGGCGTGCCAGTCAATAATGCTCCAGCGCCCGTCGTGCTGGCGGCGCACGCGCAAGGCCCAGCGCAGAAAGGCTTGAACGCCATGGGCCAGGCCGCGTACGATGAACTGCGCATCGGAGATGGCGGCCGTGTGCGAGGCCGGGCCTTCCAGATCGCGCTCGCCCCAGAACAGACGGCCATAGGCGAAACTGCCCATTTCACTAATGATAAACGGTTTGTTGACGCGCCGGGCGAAATCGCACCAGCGTTGCACGTTGCCATTAATCGTCTCGTGCGTGCTGAAAAATCCCTCGTTGGGCGGCGCGAAATGATCATTATGATACATATAATAATGATGATCCAGCACGCCGAGCGATGGCAGCGGATTGGCGTCGCTGGCCAGGAAGTCGGCCATGGGGAATTGATAGGCGCACAGGGCCGAAGGCCCGACCAGCGCCAGCGCCGTATAGCCCTGCTGGTCGAGCGCGGCGCGGACGGTGGCATACATGGCGCACAAGGCGCGCAACTGGTCCGCGCCGGCGGGCACGCCGAAGTTGGCCGGATTGCGATCCTGGGCATTCCAAATCGGTTCGTTAAGCAAGCCAAGGCAGGTAATGGCGCGGCAGTGCAGGACGTCCTGCACATGCCGGACGAGCGGCACAATGAAGCGCGCGGCATAATCCCGGGCATCGGCTGGTGCGCCGCGCCAGCCGGGCTGATCGGGCGGGCCGGGCACTTGCAGGGAGCGCGGCACCCACCACGGATCGAGCATGATCGGCGCGCCCAGTTCTTGGGCCAGGGTATCGAGGGCTTTCAGGATCGCGAAGAAATCATGGTGCGGATCGTAACACTGGCGGGCGTCGTCCCACGGACTGAAACTCTCGGCATCGCCGGCAATATCACCGGCGCCGTGCGGCAGAAAGCCGACGCGCAGCATGCCGACGCGCAGGTCGCGCAGATGTGCGAAAATGGCGGACCACGCGGCTTGATCGGACCACGCCGGATAACTGGCGCGCCGGCCCAAAAACACGTTGCAGCCAACGCCGCCCAGCAGCGGCGCGGACCATGCCGCGTCTGCCTGCAAGCTGACTTGCGGATAGCGCGCCAGATCAACAAAGGGGCGTGACGTGCTCATGCGCCTGCCGGTGGCGCCGGCGCGGCATCGGCGGCGGCGGGGATCACCAATTGCGGATAAAAAATGCCCATGCGCTCGACAAAAACAAGGGTGGCGAGACCGGTCAATTCAAAGGCGAATTGGCCGAGGGGAAAGGGCGGCAGGCCCAGCAGAAAGCAGAGCAAGACATTCAGGGTGCCGCCGTGCGCCACCACTAGCATGTGCGTGTCGAGTGCCGGTGGCTCAAGCACAAAGCCGCCCATCCGCCGGTGCATGCCGTGGGCGCGCAACGCGTCCAGAAACGGCGGGCAGATGCGTGCGTACATATCAAAGCAGCCCTCGCCCAACTCTGTTTTCCATTGCTCCTCGACATAGGTGTTCGTATGGCGGCGCAGGATCTCGGCGTGCTGTTCGGCGGGCAGATGGCGCAGCGCGTCGTTCGGCAACCATTCGCGCAGGAAGTCGCAAATGTGCGGGGTGAGCGCGCGCCCGTGCAGAATGGTTTGGGCGGTTTCCACGGCGCGTCCATACGGCGAGACCAAGGCGGCATCAATGCGGGTGCTGGCCAGGGCGTGTTGCGCACGCAGCGCCTGGGCGGTGCCGCGCGCGGACAAACAGCCGTGGACGGGCGGTGGGGGACAGGCATACGGGTCACCCTGCATTTCCGCATGACGGGCAAAAAGGAGTTTCATAGTTATGGTGCGTGATGAAGCCAGTGATAAAACGTTTTATTATAGCAACTCCGGGCGATACTGTCAAAATAATGCCGGCGCCCAGTTCCGGCGACTCAGCACGTCACCGGGCAGCACATCCAGTGTTTGCTCGCTGAAATCAGATATTGACTGCCAGACAAAGTGGGAGCCAGTTCAGCTGGCAATTGGGCAGCATCGCGGCCTGAAGCCGCTCCCGCTTTATTTTGAGTCGCCGGAACTGGGCTGGCGGAGAACGGCGGGCGGCATGCAGGCGACGGCGCTTGCGGTGCCCTGCCCAAAGCAGTATACTAGTCGCATGAACAGATGGCTGCTTACCCGCGTAACGATAAAACGCTTTATCATTTTGAGCGCGCTGCTGGTGTGTGCGCGGCCAGTCGCGGCTCAGCGCTGCACGGGAAGCTGGGTTTCGGCCGCGTGCATCGCGCTGGTCTCGCCGCAGCAGCGCGAAGATGCCGGCTGGACTAATCCGCGGAATTTCCGCGTGCTGCTGGGCGCCGTAACCGTGACGCCAACACAGGTCACCTGCGAGACACGCCTGGCCGGCGTGCTGCCGCGCGGCTGGCCGTATCAACCGATCTACCGCCACATTCTGTACCTGCATCTGGCTGCGCCGGCACCCGGCGAGTGTGCCGTCGCAGTGCAGGCGACCAACGGCGTGCTCCTGGCCACGCTGCCGGCATGGCAGACTGCGGCGACGCGCTGCGTGCAAGTGGACAGCATCGGCTACGCGCCCGACGACACCGTCAAGATTGCACTGGTCGGCGATTGGCTGGGGACGGGTGGCGCACTGGCGCTGAAAACCGGATTGTTTGCATTGGTGCGCCTGCCGGATGGCAGCAATGTGGTGCGCGGTGTGTTGCAGTGCCTTGCCAGCAATGACGTGGAAAGTGGCGCGGCGGTGTATGCGGCGGATTTTTCGTTCTGGCGCGCGACGGGCAGTTACTATGTCGTGGTGGACGAAGTCGGGCGCTCGCCGGTGTTTCAGATCGCGCCGCGGGCGCATGAGGCTGTGCTGGTCGCGCTGCTGCGCGGCCTGTATCATCAACGCTGTGGCACGGCTATTGGGCCGCCCTACACGGCGTATGCGCATGGCATCTGCCACACCGGCCTGGCGCTGCTGGTCAATTTCCACGACAGCATGGACGCGGTCATGAAGGACTTGCCGGCGCGGGTCGCGCGGCCGGAAGTGCGCATGGATTGCCGCGGCGGCTGGCATGATGCGGGCGATTATGACCGCGCCGGCTGGCATATTTTCACCGTGATGTATCTGCTGGATGCGTACGCGCTGGCGCCCAGCAATTTCTATGATGGCCAATTGAACATACCGGAGAGCGGCAACGGCATACCGGATATCCTCGACGAGGCGGCCTGGGGTCTGCAATGGTTCTTACGCATGCAGGACACCAATGACGGCGGGCTGTATTATCGGGTGGACACCGCGCAGTATGGCTTTGGCCTGCCGCAGGATGATCACCAGCAACTTTACGTGATGCAGAAATATCCCAAATACACAATGTATGCGGCGGCGGGCTTGGCGCAGGCAGCACGCGTGCTGGCTCCGCATGTTGAGAGCGCTCGCCGGGCAATGCTGATCGAGCGCGCGCGGCTGGCCTATGCCTATGGTGTGCGACATGAAGCGCCAGCCGAGGCCCGCAGCGCGGCCGCCGCAGAATTATACCTGGCCAGCGGCGATGCAGTCTATCATCGCGATTTTCTGACTGGCGCGCTGCGCACATCGTGGAGCTATGCCGTGGCGCCGAGCAACCTTGTGGATGCCGCGGCGCAGGCGGCCTGCAAACAACATTTTGTGACGATTGCGGACGATGATCTGTGCGCATTGCAGCGCCACGCCTATCCCTGCTTTACGGACGGACGCGCGCAAGGGCTGGGCATCAGCGCTGGATTTGCAGTGGCGGCCTGCCTGCGCGCCTACCTGCTGACGGGTGCGCCGCGCTATCGTGACGTGGCCCGCCTGGCGGCGCATGTGCAGCTGGGCTTGAATGCGCTGGGGAAGAGCTGGATCACCGGCGCGGGCGAGAATCCGCCGGAAAAGATGACGCATGCGCCCTCGCTGCAGGGCGGGCGCGGGATGGTGCCTGGCCTGCCCATTTTCGGGCCGCGCCGACTGGCGGCGGACACGGATGGCACGCATGCGCGACTGCTCTGGCAGGTGAGCGAACCGAAGCCGTATCCGTGGATGCGCTATTGGGCGCCAGTCGCGGAGATTCCGCAGATCAACGAATTCACGGTGCGTGACATCGCACAAATGACCGTTGGCTACGCCGGCCTAATGGTGGGTGAACCGTGAACCCGGCCTGTCAGTAGTCGCCGGACGTGCCGCGGTGCGTTACGGCGGGCGGCACGGCCAGCACGCCATTGACTGCACGCGCGGCTGCTTCCTTGAGCATGACGGCGGTGGCGGTTGCGCCGACGCGTGTCACCCCCAGGGCGCGCACGCGCAACAAGTCATCCAGGCTGCGCACGCCGCCGGCCGCCTTGATCTGCACGCCGGGCGGGCAGTGCGCGCGCATCAATTGCAGGTGATGATCGGTCGCGCCGGCATAGGTGTACATGCCGTTGGGCTGGCGCACGAAGCCGTAGCCGGTCGAGGTCTTGACAAACGCGACATGATGACGCGCACACAACTCGCACAGCGTGATGATGTGCATGTCCTGCAGGTAATCGTTTTCAAAGATTACTTTGAGAAGGGCGCCGCCGGCGGTGACCGCCGCATTGAGCGCGGCGACTTCATCCGTGACATAGGCCCAGTCGCCGCTGAGCACTTTGCCGATAGTGATAACGACGTCAATTTCGTCGGCGCCACGCGCGACGGCATCGCGCGCTTCAGCCACTTTCAACGCGATCGTGCTGTTGCCGTGCGGAAAGCCGACGACGGCGCAGATGCCTACACCGCTGCCATCCAGCACGGCATGCGCCAATTCGATCGTGTAGGGCTTGACGCAGACCGTCGCCACACCATGGTCGCGCGCCAGCAGACAGCCCGCGCGCACTTCGGCGTCCGTCATGGTCGGGTGTAACAGCGAGTGATCAATCATTTTGGCCAGCGCGGCAATCGTGCAGGTCATGGCAGGTCTCCGGGTGGCACGTTAATGCAAGTGGTCGGCACCTTGGGTGCCACGAAGTTCCGTGGCCGATGTATAATAGCGTTTTACGGCGCATAGCACAAATTGATACAATAGCCACACTGATAATCACCGCAAGGAAATTGAAACGCATGAGCACCGAGGCCGAGACAGCCGCAGTGGAGACACCCCATCGCGCGCCGGATTTTATCCGTCAGGCGATTGAAGAAGATATTGCCAGCGGGCGCTTTGCCGGCCGGATTGCGACGCGCTTTCCGCCCGAGCCGAACGGCTATCTGCATATTGGCCACGCCAAGGCCCTCTGCATTGATTTTGGCATGGCGGCGCGCTATGGCGGCACCTGCAACCTGCGCTTCGACGACACCAATCCGGTCAAGGAAGAGGTTGAGTACGTTGACGCCATCCAGGAGGATATTCACTGGCTCGGCTTTGACTGGGATGATCGGCTGTTCTATGCCTCGGACTATTTCGAGCAGCTCTACCTGTTTGCCGAGCAGTTGATCAAGAAAGGCAAGGCCTATGTCTGCGATTTGAGCGCCGACGAAGTGCGCGAGCACCGCGGTAATCTGACGGAAGGCGGGACGGTGACGGCGTATCGCGCGCGTTCGGTGGACGAAAATCTGGATTTGTTCCGGCGCATGCGCGCGGGCGAATTTCCCGAGGGCTCGCGCACATTGCGCGCAAAGATTGACCTGGACTCGCCGAATTTTCTCATGCGCGATCCGGTCATGTACCGCATTCTCAACACGCCGCATCACCGCACCGGCACACAGTGGTGCATTTATCCGATGTATGATTATGCCCATGGCCAAAGCGATTCGATCGAAAAGATCACCCACTCGCTCTGCTCGCTTGAATACGAGATTCACCGGCCGCTGTATGAGTGGTTCATCAACGAGCTTGGGATCTACCCGTCGCGCCAGATGGAATTTGCGCGACTGAATATAACCCACACGGTGCTGAGCAAGCGCAAGCTGCTGCGCCTGGTGCAGGAAGGGCATGTCAGCGGCTGGAACGACCCACGCATGCCGACCCTGTCGGGTATGCGCCGGCGCGGCTACACGGCCGACGCGATCCGCGCGTTTTGCGAGAAAATTGGCGTGGCCAAGACCGACAGCGTCGTGGATTTCTCGCTGCTGGAGCACTGTGTCCGCGAGGATTTGAACAAGCATGCGCCGCGCGTGCTGGGCGTGCTCAATCCGCTGAAAGTGGTGATTGATAATTACCCGGACGGGCAGGTTGAAGAGCTTGAGGCGGTCAACAATCCCGAGGACGAGACGGCGGGCGTGCGCCGCGTGCCGTTCTCGAAAGTGCTGTACATTGAGCAGGACGATTTTCGCGAGACGCCGCCGCCGAAATATTACCGGCTGTATCCGGGCAATGAAGTGCGCCTGCGCTACGCCTATTACATCAAATGCACGCAGGTGGTCAAAGACGCCCAGGGCGCGGTGGTCGAGGTGCATTGCACGTACGATCCGGCGACGCGCGGCGGGCAGTCACCCGACAACCGCAAAGTGAAGAGCACGATCCACTGGGTGTCGGCGCCGCATGCGCTGAACGCCAGCGTGCGCCTTTATGACAAGTTGTTCGCCAAGGAGAATCCGAATGTGGAAGAGGACGGCGCGGATTTCCTGACATATCTGAACCCGCACTCGTTGGAGCTGCTGTCGGGCTGCAAAGTGGAACCGAGCGTGGCGCAGGCCGCGCCGGGCACGCGCTTCCAGTTCGAGCGCTTGGGCTATTTCTGCGTGGACAGCGAGGAATCGAAGCCGGGCGCGCTGGTGCTCAACCGAACCGTGTCGCTGAAAGACACCTGGGCCAAGATCGAGAAGAAGGCCGTTAGATAGAGGCGACCTCGTGAGTAAATTCGTTCGCAACGAACGAATGTATGGTTGAGTAAACGAGTGATGTGCAGATGCTTTTGCGATCGCTGCGTTCTTTCGCGGGAAAAAAAGGCAATGGTTGGGCCAGATACCGCACACACTACCGGTGGCCGAGCTCAACGGAGAAGTCCAGGTAGCGTTTGACGGCCTCGCCGGGCACGTTGAACGGGATGTGATTGCCGATGCACATCATGTAGCCGCCTGACATGCGGCCTGTTGCAACCATGGACTGCACCATGGCACGGATCTCATCCGGATTGTTGCGCGTCAAAATCCTGGTGTCGCCTTCGCCGGCGATGAAGCAGTTCTGATGCCGCCGGGCGATGGCCTTGTAGTCGGTAAACGGTTCGCTGATGACACCGCGCGCGCCGCAGGCCATGACGTCGTCAACGAACGCATCCATGCACCCATCTGCCATGAAGAGGACTTCTTTGCCCGCCTTGCGGAGGATACTCCAGAACTCCTCGTAGCGGGGAAAGATGTGCTTGTGCATCCAGGCCGGACTGCACACGGGGCCGGTTGCCAGGACAATGTCATCGTGGCAGATCACAAAGTTAACCGGGAGTCTTGCGAACGCACGAAACACGCGCCGGTTGATCTCGGCGAATTCGTCCATGATGCGGTCGAACTCAGGCACCAGGCAGATTGAAAGAAAACGCTCGTACCCAAAGACGAGCAGAGGCCACATGAACATGGTGTTATAGAAAAAAACCGATGCGGACGAGCCAGCCGGGGCGTGATCGCCCCATGCGGCCGGGTAGTTCTTGCGATAGCGCTCGTAGATTACCGCCTCGCTGCGGAAGTCCTCGTCCTGCGCCACATGCCAACCGCTAAAGTCACCCTGTGCCAAGGGGCTGAAGCGCAGCAGCTCTTCCTCGGACGGGAAGCGCCGGCCGGCCTCTTCCTGTTGCCAGTGGTCACGGTAGGCGTCGCCCCACCGTCCTTTGCTTTTTTCGCGCTGCTGCTCCGGTCTCAGCTTGGGATCGTCGTTCTCGGGAACCGGCAGATCGAGTTGCGGATACCGCTCCTTCAATTTCAGACGGCAGAGGCGGGGATGCGCATAATAGTCAATGCCCGTCAGGTAGGTCTCCGCATCCGGATTCGACCAATGCTCCCAATGGGCTATGCGCGTGGGACCAAGCCCCATGTAACTTGCATACTTCGGGTCACGCGTGTCTGACATGTCTCCTCTCAGTCCAACGTCAACTTATGATGTAGTACGCAGGTACGTCGTGCATTACGGTAGTATTGTAGTGGAAACATTTCAGGACGTCAAGGTCGGCGCCGGCGCCGACCCCACGCCCTTATGGCGTGGGTGAAGAAGAGGTGAGCGATAGCGGGCATCTTCTTCAGTCACCGGGCCAAGCCCGCTGGGGCTCATGCGAATGCATGCGCTTACGTGGTGCCAGACCCATTGTGGCCGCGGGCGCGGACCGCAGCTGCAGAAGCCGCCCTCACCGCGGGCGGCTACAAGGATGCTGCAAAGGAGAAAGCGCTCTCATTAGTACAAACGACATAAAATGTCGATTGCACACCGCAGGTCTGGCCAGCTGTGCTCTGCGTTGCTTGCCCATGCAACTTCCTTCGCAACGAAAAAATGTGGGGCGGTGCTGTTGGCCGGCAAGATGCTCTGCATCGCGGGATTGTGGCGCGCCTGAAGGCGTAGCGCCCGCGTGTCCGGGACATACCCCGGACACCCCGGCGCGCGTTCAGAGCCCCGGCCGTGTCATCGCCCGGAAAATCTCTGTGAGCGGAATCGTGGCGAAAGCGACACCGTAATCCGCGATGCCGTACGGCAGGATCAGGTGGTCCTCGTGAACCAGCCCGCCGCACGTATAGACCACGTTGGGCACATAGCCCTCGCGCTCGTCCGGTGCGGGTTCGAGCAGTGGCCGGGACATGCGGCCGATGACGCGGCTCGGGTCATCGAGGTCGAGCAGAAAGGCGCCAATGCAATACCGCCGCATCGGCCCGACGCCGTGACTCAGCACCAGCCAGCCCTTTTCCGTTTCGATCGGCGAGCCACAATTACCCACCTGAATGAACTCCCAGGGGAACGTTGGGCGGACGATCAGGCGCGGCTCATACCAGAAATGGGGGTGATCGGAATACATCAGATAAAGGTTTTCGCCGTCTTGGCGCGACAGCATCGCATACAGGCCGCGAATCGGGCGCGGGAACAAGGCCATGCCCTTGTTCTGCACGGCCGGCCCGTTCAGGGTGATGAACCGAAAGGAGCGAAAGTCCTCCGTTTCCAGCAACTGAGGCAGGATGATTCTGCCGTCATAGGCAGTGTAGGTGGCATAATACTTTGTCGAACCGTCCTGCTCCGTGAAGCGGACAAAGCGCGCATCTTCGATGCCGTTGACTTCGGTGGGTGAATTCGGGAAAATGACGCGCCCGGCCAGCGGGCAAGCGGGGTCGAACACAATTTCGTAATTCGAGTGCGCTAACAAGAGCATGCCGCGGGCGGCGAAATCGTCTTCCATCCGGCGGCCCGCATTGCGAAAATTGTTACGGAGCGCGCCCTCCAGCTGGGCCAGCGTAAACGCTTCGCCCACACGCGCCAGCGCCTGCCGGGTCACTTCGCTGTCCAGCCCCAGCTCGTTCAGTTTGCGGGCGAAAAGGTGCTTCTCATAGGTGGTGGTCGTCAATGGCGGCGCGGGATCAGAAAACGGCAGGGGCGGGTCGAGTGTCAACGTGGCGCCAGGCCCGATCACGCCGGTGCGGAAGGCAATGGAAGAGATATGCCCCTCGCCCGTCGCGCGCAGACTGAGGACGCAGCGCAACGTGCCGGACGACGCCTGCGGCGCCTCGGGATGCGGCACGATCGCGGGGTTGAACAGCGCGGCGGCCTCATACGAGTATTCGTGCGTGAAGTAAGCGCCGATCAGCAGGCGGCGCGCCTCCGAGATCGGCTGATCCGTCAGGCGCAGATGGGCCACTTGGTCGAACCGGCGCCGAAAGGCGGCGCGCAGGTCGCGGTGGCGGGTCGAGAAGCTGGCGCAGACTTCGTCCAGCAAGGCGGCCACTTCCGCTTCTGGCAGGGCGGCCACGCGGGCGATGATGCCGGCCGCCTGCCGATCGGAACGCGGGGCGAACGGCCGCAGCAGCACGCGCGCGTTATCCGGCAGCAGTTTGAGCCCCGTGCGCTTGACGTGGACGGCGGGAGCGGTGAAGGGTGCGTTCATGCGGTCTCCTGCGGGGGGTCTTCGGGCGCGACGAACGAGGCCATTTCGGCGCCCACCGCTTGGATTTCGGCCCGGGCCAGCATATAGGCCAGCGTGGATTCCGCGCCTTGGTTTTCGTTCATGCGATCCACATGCAAACCGTCGCGGCAGCCGCCCGTCGCCGGATCGTACAGATCCATGCCGAGATCGTTGCGGCCCAGGAACCAGTCGAACGCCATGCGGGCACGCTCGAACCAGGCCGAGTCGCCTGTGCTGCGAAATGCGGTCAGGCAAGCCGAGACGGATGAGAGAGCTTCGATCGGCTGCTGGTCGAACAGCGCCGGGGCGGTCTCGCCGCGGCCCCTGCCCACCGCGGCGATGGGGCGGAAATAATCCTCTTTAGTGGTTTGCAGCCGCATCAGCCACGCCAGAGAGTTGCGCCCGGCGTCGAGCCATTCCGGGCGCCCGGCGTCGGCGCCGGTGAGCATCAGAACTTGCGGCAGTCGGGCGTTGGCGTAGGCGAGCCGCTGCTCGAACCATTGCCAATCTTCGGACGCCACGGCGGTGAACACAGCGTAGAGCCGGGTCGCCAGCAGATCACGCAGCTCGGTCGCGGCCCGGTCGCCGCTCAGCCGCTGGGCGTATTCGTGGATACCCAGCAGGGCAAACGCCCAGGCACGGGGCGAACTCATCTCCGCGACAGGCGGCAGGGCCATGCTGAAAAGGCGGGCGGCGAAGGAGCGCAGCGCCGCCGAGCGGGAGCGGGCGACGCAGACACCCAGCGCCCAGACGACACGGCCGTGGCTGTCCTCGGAGCCCTGCTCCTCGAGCCAGTGGCGGTTGAAGCTCATGAAATTGCGAAAGCGCTGGAGCTGCGGGTTCCAGGCATGCTGCAGGAAGGCGGCGTAGGTGGTCGTGGTGTGGCGCAAGCGCGGCGAGTCCTGCCCCAGTTCATCGAGCAACATGGTCAAGATCAGCGCGCGGGCGTTGTCGTCCACGCAGTAACCGTGGTCGCAATTGGGGACGTTGAACAAGGCATGCTGCAGGATGCCGGTCGCGTCGGTCATCTGGAAGAGATGCTCCAGTTTCCATCCAGGGAGGTTCTCCGGCTGCTCGTCCAAAGTGCGGATGCCGAACCACTTGCGGATATGCTTGCCGCGCTCCAGGCGCGCCTGCTCGAACGAGTCGCGGTAGCGCTGGACCACGTTGCTCCAGATCATGTCCCGGCCAAGCTTGTAGGCGTCTTTGCGCATGGTGAGGCGGCGGGCGTCGTCGCGCAGCAGCCCCTTCACCGCCTGTGCAATGGCGGCGGAATCGCGAAAAGGGGTCAACACGCCGCGGCCCTCATCCAGCAGCTCGGCGGCATGCCAGTACGGGGTGGAAACCACCGCCTTGCCGGTGCCGAACGCATAGGCCAGTGTGCCCGAGACGATTTGCGCCTCGAACAGATAAGGTGTCAGATAGATGTCCGCGGCGCCGATGAACGCCTTGAGTTCTTCGAGCTCGACGAAGCGGTGATAGAAAATCACGTTTTTCTGCACATTGTTTTTGCGGGCAAGCCGTTCGAGGTTCAGGCGGTAGGCATCGCCCTGCTCGCGCAGGACTTTCGGGTGCGTTGCGCCGAGAATGATGTAGACCGTTTCGGGGAACTCGCGGACGATGTCGGGCAGCGCCTCGATCGCGTATTCGATGCCCTTGTTGACCGACAGCAAGCCGAAGGTCAGCAAGACCGATTTGCCGGCGACGCCGAGCTCGTCCTTGTAAAAATCGGGGTCGACAAACGGCATGTCCGGGATGCCGTGCGGAATAATGTCCACCTTGCTTTCTTGCGCCCCATACACGCTGCGCAGCAGCGCAAGGCCCTTGTGAGTCATCACGACCACGCGGGTCGAATAGCGGATCAGATCCTCCATGACCCGGCGCTGTTCGGCAGTCGGATTTTCCAGCACGGTGTGCAGGGTGGTGACCACCGGCATGCGCAGATTGCGCATCAGGGCCAGAATATAGGCACCGGACGGACCGCCGTAGATGCCGAACTCATGCTGCAAACTGACGACATCCACGTTGCTGATATTGAGGAAGTCGGCCGCGCGCCGATAGGACGACAAATCTTGTTCGGCAATCTCGAAGCATACTTCGGCGGGGTAGTCGTAGCCCTCTTCGCGATCCGTCACCGGAACCGCCACGCACGCCACATCCGGATGCTGCGCGGCCGTCGCCCGGCACATGTCCGCCGTGAACGTGGCGATGCCGCACTGGCGGGGCACGTAATTCCCCAAGAAGGCGATCTTGTGCACTTGGGCATATTTTTTCATGAGTGTGTCTTCGTGATCGTGATGGTTATGATTCGGGCACGTGCCCGCGCGCGTGCCCGCGATTTACCGGTCATGCACGGGATCAGCGCGACCCGACGGGCCCAGCCCCCGAGCAACGGTAGCAGTTTACGCTTTTGCTGCGGCAAAGTCAATGGCGCTTTCCGTCAAGGATAGTCCTGGCGGGTGGGCCGGACCACGAGGTCGCTGATGTGCACATGCGCCGGCTGCGTGACAACGAAGTAGATGGCGTTGGCAACGTCGTCACCGGTCAGCAGCGGGCCGAATTTGTCATGAAATTGTTGGGTCAATGCGTTGCTGTAGCCCGCGGCTGCCTGGAACCCGCTGACGACAATGCCCGGCTCGACCAACGAAACCCGAACGCCTTTCGGCCCCACGTCGCGGCGCAGTCCTTCGGCCAGCGCGTGCACGGCAAATTTGGTGGCGCCATAGACGGCGCTAAACGGTGAGATGTGGCGGCCCACAACCGAGCCGATGATGACAATATCCGCCGCGGCTTTCGGAAAGCCGTGTTGCTGCGCCGCCACCAGGTGGTGCGCGGCTTTCTGCAGCAAAGCCAGCGTGCCAGTCACATTGATTTTGAGCACGTCATCAAATTGCGCCAGATCGGCATCTTTGACCGAGCCGCCCAAGCCGCGACCTGCGTTGGCGATCACGATATCGGCCGGCCGGCCAAACTGCGCGCATGCGGTGGCAAAGAGTTGATCCAGCACCGTGCCATCGGCGGCATCGCCGGCAACGCCGCGAAAGGCAGACCCGATTTCTTTTTCCAGCGCGGCCAGCTTGGCCGCATTGCGCCCGTTGCCGATCACGCCGAAGCCCGCAGCGCAGAATTTCCGCGCGGTGGCTTCACCAATACCAGACGTCGCGCCGGTGACAATGGCAACGCGTACCAAATTACTAGTAGACATAATCAGCTCTCCTCGTTCCGTGTTGCATACAGTATACACAAAATTGCAGACAGAATGGCGGCTTATGGCACGCCACAATGCAGGCGCGTGTGTCATGCTTCATTGTCAAGAACGAGGGAAAAGCGATTGGCAGGTTCTGCTACTAATGAATGCGCTTACTTGGTGTCATGCCAATTGTGGCCGCGGGCGCCTGCTTGGAGCTGGCCTGGCTAGTCCCGCCAACGGCGCGGATCCCGTCAACGGCGCGGATGACCGCGGCTGCAGAAGCCGCCCTCGCCGCGGGTGGCTACAAGGATGCTGCAACGTAGAACGCGCATTCATTAGTAACTCAGCGGGAATTGTTACAAACGACATAAAGTGTCGATTGAACTCAACCGGTTTTTCTATCTGTGTTCTGTTTTTCTGTATATTGGAATTCTATTGCAGTGAAATAATTAAAGGTGCTGCACGGCAACCTAAACCCTGCTCGCCGCTTCTTCGTGTCTATTTATGCGCTGCGGCAGAATTCGCGACACGGAGGTCGCTCCCACTTTCCTGTCATGCGCGGAACGCCGTTCCGCGGCTACGCAGCGGCGCATCCCGCCGATGGCGGGATCCACGCCGCTGGCGGGATCCGCGCCGATGGCGGGACTCCAAGCAGCCGACCACCGGCGCACTGGTCACTGGTCACTGATCACTGATCACTCGCTCTGCCGTCGTGACTTCGTGGCGAAAACTGCTGCACTGCGTCGCGCAGTTCATGTGCTGCCTGTGGCATGTTTGCTGCGCGCAACGCCTCAATCACATATTTATAGTTCTCGGGCATGAACCACTGCGCCAGCGCTTTTTGCAGACGGATCTCGCGGCCTTTGGGCACATGAATCGGCGTGCCGGCCGGAAAGGCGCGGCCAGTGACGTACATGCACGTGCTGAGCGTCATCGGCGTCGGCGTGAACTCCTGCAATTGCTCGACCTGCAGATCATGGCGCTTGAGATACAGCGCCAATTCGACGGCGTCACGCAAGGTCGTGCCGGGATGGCCGACGATGAGATAGGGGACAATTTGGGCATCGGCGCGTTGGGCGTGAAACAGGGCGGCGAACTGTTCAAACGCCAGAATTGGTGGTTTGTGCATCAACTGCAATGTTTGTTCGCAGACGTGCTCGGGCGCGACTTTCAGGCGCCCGCCGGTGTAATACAAGGCCAGCTCGCGGACATATTCCGGGTCGAGCGTGGCCAGGTCGAAGCGCACACCCGAGGCGACCGCGACCTGCTTGACGCCCGGCACCGCGCGGCATTGCCGCAGCAGCGCGCGCACTGCCGCATGCGACGCGTCGAGCTGCGGGCAGATGCGCGGAAAAACGCACGAGGCACAGGGACAGGTGGCGCTGATGCCGCGCCGGCAGCGCATGCCGTACATGTTGGCGGTCGGGCCGCCGACGTCGGTGATCATGCCGCGAAAGCCGGGTTGCTGCGCCACACGCGTGATTTCGCGGACAACCGAAGCCGCGCTGCGCGACTGGATCGTCTTGCCTTGATGAAAGCCCAGCGCACAAAAGGCACAGCCGCCAAAGCAGCCGCGATGGGCCGTGATTGAATCTTTGATTTGCTCAAAGGCCGGGATGCGCGTGCCGCGATAGACTGGGTGCGGCGCGCGGGCGAAGGGCAGATCGTAGAGCGCGTCGAGCACCGGCGTTTCGAGCGCGGGCGCGGGTGGATTGTGTTTCAAGTAGCGGCCGGCAAAGGCCTGGTAGAGCGGTGTGACGTTGAAGTGATGCTGAAACAGTTCGGTCATGCGGAAGAACCCGTCGGGCGTGCGGGCTTCGTCGAGCGGCGGCAACAGCACGTGCGGCGTGTCGTCCAGCGTGCGCACGGCGGTGACGGTGCCGGCGATGCGCGTCAACTGGGCAATCGGCGTGCCGCCGGCGAGCTGCCGTGCAATTTCCGTGACCGCGTGCTCGCCCATGCCATAAACCAACAGATCCGCCTTGGCGTCGAAGAAAATCGAGTTACGGATGGTGTCGGCATAGTAATCGTAGTGGGGGATGCGGCGCATGCTGGCCTCAATGCCGCCGAGGACAATCGGGATGCGCTGCGGGAAGGCGCGCTGCAGACACTGAGCGTAAACGAGGCAGGCGCGATCCGGCCGGCGACCCGCGACGCCATCGGGTGAATAGGCGTCCTCCGTGCGGATTTTGCGCTGAGGCGTGTAATGGGCGACGATCGAATCAAGATTCCCGGCGGTGACGCCAAAGAACAGGCGCGGCGCGCCGAGCTGCTGGAAATCAGCATTCTGGCGCCAGTCCGGCTGGGCAATGATGCCGACGCGAAAGCCCTGGGCGACCAGCGCGCGGCCGATCAGTGCCGCGCCGAAGGCGGGATGATCAATGTAGGCGTCGCCGGTGACGATGATGACATCCAGCGGCGACCAGCCAAGTGTATCACATTCGGCGCGGGTCATTGGCAGGAAACGGGGCTGGGTAAGCGGCGTGTGCATAGATAAATGATTGTAGCATTATTCGGCCAGCAATTGCAGAAAGCAGAAATCGCGCACTTGCCACCGGCCCACTTTCGTGCTATAATAAATTGTTGTATTAAGCAAATACGAAAAGTGCGGTGGACTACGCAATCCGCCCAAGAACGAGAATGACGAGATCGGTTTTTCGTCGGATCTTTAACCGTCTGCCATCAGGCATGTATGAAACCAACCCTGTTCGCCACGATATTCTTTGCCGCGCTGCTGACCTTGTTCATCGTGCGCGCTGAAACGACCCAAGTGCAACCGGACAATGGGACGACCATCACTTGGAAAAACGTGGTGCCGTCACTGGGCGCGAAATTCGCAAGCGGATTGCGCATCGGCCTGTGGAACGACGGCTGGTGGCGCGGGCCGTATGTCATGACCCGCACAGGAACGGCGTGGCGCCATGATGAGCCAGGCGTGGTGCACATAAAATATACCGAAAAGAGAAATGATCCCGGCCGCAATACGCTCAAGATCAAGTACCGGGTCAGCATTCCGGTGGGGGTGGTCGTGTCCGTCACCGACGGCGGCGACACGCAGATCGCCGAAGGGACGTTCATGATGGGCGACGCCTTGCAAGAAAACGATCTCAATGAAAGGCCGCTTCATGTGGTCTACATCAGCGCATTCTACATGGATAACCATGAAGTAACCAAGGCGCAGTGGGACGAAGTGTACACTTGGGCGCTGGCCCACGGCTATGCATTTGACCATCCCGGCGCCGGCAAGGCGGCAACGCATCCGGTGCAAACGGTCAGTTGGTATGATTGTGTCAAGTGGTGCAATGCGCGCAGCCAGATGCAAGGCCTGACGCCGTGCTACTACACCGACTGGTTTCACGCCACAGTGTACAAAAACGGCATTTGTGATGTGGAGAATTACGAGGTGAAATGGGATGCCAATGGCTATCGCTTGCCGACCGAGGCGGAATGGGAAAAAGCGGCGCGCGGCGGCGCCGACATGAACCGCTTTCCCTGGAGTGATGTGCAAACCATCGCGCGGGCGCGGGCGAATTATGTGGGTGATACCGTCACGTATCCATATGACTTGGGTCCGAACGGCAACAATCCCTTGTTTATGCTGGGCGGCGAGCCCTACACCAGCCCGGGCGGGTATTTTGCGGCGAACGGCTACGGCTTGTATGACATGGCCGGCGATGTGTGGGAATGGTGCTGGGACAGGTATGGCAGCACCTATTACACGAGTGCAGCGGCGAGTGATCCGCCGGGGCCTGCGACTGGCGTCTCCCGCATGTTGCGCGGCGGTAGCTGGCACGGCAGCGCCGTCAACTGCCGCGCTGCGTACCGGGGCTACGTCGACCCCAGCGCCGCCGTCAACGATGCCGGCTTCCGCTGCGTGCGGCGCTGAGGTCAGCCGGGCGATGGCTGAACAAGGGTTCAGGGCGTCGGTTGCTGCGCTTGGCCAATTGCCGGTGCTGCGATTTCTTCGTTAATTTCTTTCGCAGCGAAACAAATTATTGGACATTGAGTGTTCGATATTGGATATTCATCCGGGTTCAGGTTCTGGCACTGCGTCCTTCTTCAATCGTTGATTGTCAATCTGCAAGCGCCGTGATGGGCGCGTGCAGCGATAGATGATTGCAGCAATATTTCGCAAATGGTTGCAGAATTACGCACTTGCCATCGGCCCACTTTCGTGCTATAATGAATTATTCATATGAAGCAAATACGAGAAGTGCGGCGGACTGCGCAATCCGCCCAAGAGCGAGAATGACAAGATCGGTTTTTCGTCGGATCTTTAACCGTTTGCCATCAGGCATGTATGAGACCAATCCTGCTCACCACCATAGTTCTTGTCGCAATGCTGTCCTTATGCACCGTGCGCGCTGAAACGAAGCAGGTGCAGCCGGGCAATGGCACCACGATTAACTGGAAAAACGTTGACCCACCGCTGTCTTCTTATTTCAGCAATAGTTGGAGCATCGGCTTGTGGACTGGCGGCTGGTGGCGCGGGCCGTATGTCATGACCCGCAAAGGAGCGGCGTGGAAATACGCAGAAAAAGGAATGGTGACCATCAAATACACCGAGAACAAAAAAGATGCCCGCCGCAACACGCTCAAGATCAAATCCGGGGTCAGCATCCCTGTTGGTGTTGCCGTGTCAGTCACCGATGGCAGCGACGCGTACATCGCCGGCGGGACGTTCCAGATGGGCGACACATTCAGCGAAGGCGATGCAGATGAACTGCCGTTGCATAGCGTCTACGTCAGCGCGTTTTACATGGACAAGCATGAGGTGACGTCACAGCAGTGGCATACCGTGCGCACATGGGCGCTTGCCAACGGCTACACGTTTGACAATCCCGGCGCCGGCAAAACGGCAACGCATCCGGTCCAGCAAGTGAGCTGGTACGATTGCGTGAAGTGGTGCAATGCGCGCAGCCAGATGCAGGGCCTGACGCCGTGCTACTACACGGATGCGTCCCAAAGCACGGTGTATAAGAACGGGATGGTTGCGGTGGCGAATAACGCGGTGAAATGGGATGCCCATGGCTATCGTTTGCCGACCGAGGCGGAATGGGAAAAGGCGGCGCGCGGCGGCGCCGTCGGCAAGCGCTTCCCATGGAGCGATGCGAACAGCATCGCGCGTTCGCGGGCGAATTACTTTGGTGATACAGCAATTTCATACGACGCAGGCCCGAATGGCTATAATCCCTTGTTCACGCCGGGCGGCATGCCCTACACCAGCCCGGTCGGGTATTTCGCGCCGAACGGGTACGGGCTGCATGACATGGCTGGCAATGCGTATGAATGGTGCTGGGACCGGTATTTAAATTTGTATTACGATAGTTCGCCGGGCAGCGATCCACTGGGGCCCGAGAGTGGCACGTCTCGCGTGCTGCGCGGCGGCGATTGGTACGGCTATGCGAACCTCTGTCGCGTCGCGGATCGCGGCAACAGCGCCCCGGACATCACGTTCAACAACTTTGGTTTTCGGTGTGTGCGGGGGCTTTAAGACACCCTGTTGACTTCTAATGTGGAGGAAATCCGTGCGCGGCAAACGGATATAAGGTTGGGCATTGCCGTGCCGTCGGCGTTGCGCCCTCCTGCCATTGGCGCCTCCGTGCGGCGATGCTGCCGCTGCGGCCATGACCACAACGGCGGTCAGGGCCTGACCGCCCTACCTGCATACGTAGCTGAAGTCGCTCCCGCGTACATTGCGCATTTGCCACCCGGCCGCGCTCGTGCTATAATGAATTGTTCGTATTGAGCAACTACGGCGATACCAGACCACCACGAGACGAAATGACGAGCATCGTTGCCCGGCATGTTTTTAACCGTTTGCCATGAGGTGCGCATGAAACCAACACCATTCGCCATGCTGATCTTTGTCGCGCTGTTGTCCTTGTGCACGGTGCGCGCCGACACGAAGCAGGTGCAGCCGGGCTACGGCACAACGATGAACTGGAAGAACGTTGATCCGCCGCTGTCCGCGTATTTCAGCAATAGCTGGAGCATTGGCCTGTGGACCGGCGGCTGGTGGCGTGGACCGTGTGTCATGACCCGGAAAGGAACGACATGGAAATATGAAGTGAAGGGCACGATCAGAATCAAATATAGCGAAAAGAAAAATGATGCGAGCCGCAATACGCTCAAAATCAAATCCTGGGTCAGCATCCCTGCTGGCGTGGTTGTGTCCGTCACCGACGGCGGCGACGCGTACATCGCCGGCGGGACGTTCCAGATGGGCGACACACTCAGCGAAGGCGGTAGTGATGAACTGCCGTTGCACGACGTCTATGTCAGCGCGTTTTGGATGGACAAGCATGAAGTGACGTCGCAAAAGTGGCATGAAGTGCGCACGTGGGCGCTTGCGCACGGCTATGTGTTTGACAATGCAGGTTCCGGCAAAGCGGCGACGCATCCGGTCCAATTGGTGTCTTGGTATGATTGCGTGAAATGGTGCAATGCGCGCAGCCAGATGCAGGGCCTGACGCCGTGCTATTATCTGGATGCGGCCCAAACAATCATCTATAAAACCGGTCAAAGTAATGTATGGAACGCCGCGGTGAAATGGGATGCGCATGGCTATCGCTTGCCGACCGAGGCGGAATGGGAAAAAGCGGCGCGCGGCGGGCTGAGCGGGCGGCGCTTTCCATGGTATGACTTGAATATCGCGCACACGAGGGCGAATTACTATGGTGATACAACGAATCCCTACGACGTAGGTCCGAACGGCTATATTCCGATGTTCACGTCGGGCGGCACGCCGTACACCAGCCCGGCTGGATATTTCGCGCCAAATGGGTATGGGTTGTACGATATGGCGGGGAATGTGTGGGAATGGTGTTGGGACAGGTATTCGAGTTCGTATTACGACAGTTCGCCGGGCAGCGATCCACTGGGGCCCGAGAGCGGCATGTCTCGCGTGATGCGTGGCGGCACATGGAACGACGGCGCGGACAAATGCCGCGCGGCGTATCGCCTCAGCAGCGCACCGGGCTCCACGCACTACAGCCGTGGTTTTCGGTGTGTGCGGGGGCGGTGAGAATGACGAATGACGAACAAGGCATGACCAATAATTTGTTCGCGGCGAACAAATTAATAAAATCATTCACGGTTCCGCATTCTTTTCTATTCCTTCATCCTTGGTAATTCCTTGTTCGATATTGGATATTCATCCAGGTTCAGGCGCTGCGGCAGAGCGGTTATAGTCTAAAGTGTTGGGTCGTTTCTGATCACCGACGCACTGTCAGGATTCAGCCTTCACTCAACCGTGATGCGCAGCGCGTCGGTGTGGCCGCGCGTGTCGGCGCAGGCAATCACATGCGGGCCGCGCTGCAATGCCCAGTGCAGCGGGACATTTGGCGCGCTGACGCCCAGCCAAGTGTCATCCACGAACCAGTGCAGATCGTGTGGCCCGGTTGCGTCGGCGCGCAAGACGAGGGTGTTGTCACCCGGCGCGCGGTCGTTGTGCAGATGATAGGTGATGTCGCGTGCCGGCGAGAGAATGCGGAGTGGTGCGGCAGGCACAGCGGCGCTGCTGTGCGCGGCACACGGGCGCGGATCGCTGATGCCGGCAATGCACCAGGACGTGCTGGTGCGTGGACAAGTCGGGCAGGCCGGCAAGCCGCTGTGCGCGCAGACCAGGCGCGACGTAATGCCGGCCGGTTGCATAAACCATGGCGCGGCGTCCGCCGCACCAGCGTACAATTGCTGAAAAATGTCGAAGGCAATCGGCGCGGCGCGTTGATAACCAATCAAGGAATGGGCGGCGGCCCCGTCGGCATTGCCGCACCAGACGGCCACGACCCAGTCAGGATTGTAAGCCACCGTCCATGCGTCGCGCAGGCCGGATGACGTGCCGGTTTTCCAGGCGATGCGCGGCATATGTGTGCCGGGAATAGCCAGCCCGTCGATGTTTGCGCGCTGACTATCGCCGAGGATGGCGCTGACCAGCCAGCACGCTTCCGGCGAGAGCAGGCGCGTGCCCGTGCTGGACGGCTCGTCGGCGTTCAGGCGCACCGGCAGGTACAGGCCGCCACGGGCCAGGCAGGCATACGCATTCGCCAGATCGAGCAAGGTCACTTCGCAGGCGCCCAAGACGGTCCCCAAACCATAGGTTGCCGCCGGCCGCGTCAAGGTGCTGAGGCCGCATGTTTGCAGCCAATTGATCACGCGAGTGGGACCGAGTTGCTGCGCGACGTGCACGGCGGGAATATTTAAGGACAAGGACAAGGCCTCTTGAACACTGACCGGGCCGTGAAAATCTTTGGTGAAATTCTCGGGTTCATACGCACCAAATTGCATTGGCACATCCAGCAAGGTGGTCGCGGGGGTCAGCAAGCCTTGTTCGAAGGCCAGGGCATAGACAAATGGTTTCAACGCCGAGCCGGGCGAGCGCGGCGCGAGCGCACAGTTGACTTGACCGGCATGGGCGGCATCGGCATAACGTGGCGCGCCGAGCATGGCCGCGAGTGCGCCTGTGCGCACGTCGAGCACGACTACCGCGCAACCGAACACGCCGGCGTGTGCCATCACGCTGGTGTGCGTCGCGACAGTGGCGCCGACCAATTGCTGCAGGCGGGCATTCAAAGTTGTGCGCAGCACGCCGCTGCGCGCTGCCGCCGCCTGACGCACCAGCATGAAGTTGCAGAAGTGCGGGGCAAGCGGGACACGCGGCGTTGGATGAATGTTCAGCGGTTGCTGCGCTGCGGCGGTGCGCTCGGCGGCACTGATCATGCCCACCACGCGCATGCGCGTGAAGACATATTCGCGGCGTGCCAGGGCGCGGGCCAGATGCCGATCCGGCCGCAGGCGCGATGGCGCTTGCAGCAGGCCGATCAACAGGGCCGATTCGCCCAGTGACAAATCCTGTGCAGCTTTGCCGAAATAGTGGCGGCTGGCGGCTTCAATGCCAACAAGATTACCGCCAAACGAGGCGCGATTCAAGTGCAGTTCGACAATTGCATTTTTGGTGCAGCGGGTTTCCAGGACGATGGCGTGCAGTGCTTCAATCAGTTTGGCGCGGATGGTGCGGCGGCGCGGCACGGCCATGCGCATGACCTGCATGGACAAGGTCGAGCCGCCCGAGGCGACGCGGCCGAGCCGGGCATTCAAGATCGCGGCGCGTGCCAGTGCCCACCCGTCCACGCCATGATGCGCAAAAAAGCGGCGGTCCTCGGCAGCCAACAACGCGCGCGCGGTCCACGCACCCATGTTGCTCAACGCAACCGGATAGCAACGCGTGTCATTGGCCGCCAAGCCTTGGCGGAGCACGCTGCCGTGCACATCGAGCACCTGCGGTGAGATGGGCCACTGCGCGATGGCGCGCGCGGGAAATGTCGCGCAGGCCCGCCACCACAGCGTGCCTGCCATTGCGCATCCCGCGATCAAAAGCACCACGCCGGTGCGCCACATCCTGCGCATGTGCAACGTGCCCACGCCAAATCTACGAACGCAGTGCATGCACGGTCCTGTGTTTGTCATGGCACGATGTGGCAGTGATCATCGCCGTTGCCGCCCCATCCATCCATTCTTCCATTCCGCTTGCCTATGGCGCGATCGTCATGCTGCCGCCGCCGTGCACGCTGGCCACGTTCGGGTCATACATGCATTCCGCGCTGGCGGGCGGCTGGACAAAAGTACCGGGCGTCACGGCGCGGACACTGTAATAAAACGAATTTGAACCGGCGACGCGGTCGACAAACGCCAGCACGCGATCATCGCGCACTTCGACATGGCGCGTGTGCAGCGTGGCGCGGCGGGTAATCCAGGGGATCAACTCGGCGGTGGCCAAGTCCGGATTTTCAATTTCAAGGCCGGCCGGCAGAATGTCGGTGATGACCACATTGTTGCGCGTGACGCCGCAGGGGTCGAGTAGCAATTCGACAACATACAGTTCGCCTTGCGCCAGCACATTGGTCGCAAGCACCGCGCCGCTGCGGTTGTGCAGGATGCGGCGGATGCGCAGTTGCCGGTCAACGTCCGGCACCACGCCCGCGCGCGGCACGCCGCTGGACTCCCAGGTGCAGTACAGCGTGCCGGGGCCGGCATTCGAAAGCGTCACCATTGGCGCAAGGCTGAATCGCGGCGTGAAAGCCCAGATGTTTGTGCCAACCAGCGCGTGGGTTTCGGCGCCGTCATTCCATGAGATGGTAGCGGTGACGCGCGCGGCGTGGCCATGCTGATAACGGGCATATTTGCCGAGTGCCATCAGCGCCATGGCGTTTTCCTGCGTTGTGTACCAGGCGCCGTTGACGCGCAGACCATTGATGCGTTGCACCAGCACGGGCACTTGCGCATGCGTTGGATCGAGATCCAGCCATAGCGCCAATTGCACTGCCAGCGTGCGCACGTCGCTATTGAGACATCCGTCGTCCTGTCGCGCGAGTGTGGTGGTTGCCGGCGTGCCGAGTTGCTGCATCAGGTCGAGCGCATCGCGGCGCATGCCGGCGGCCGTCAGCGCGCCGGCAAGGTTGATGATGGTGGGCGTGTCGAGCATCTCGCGCTGCTCGCGCAAGCGTGCGATCCAGCCATGCGGCGCGCGCCCGCCCAGGGCCAGCACATAGCAGGCATACGCGCGCGTGCAAGCGTCGTTGTGCCAGGCTTCGGCATTGGTTGCATCGCGGGTCAGCGCCGCCGTCGCCAGCAATTGTTCGAGCCAGGTCAAGCCATTGTTGAGGCACTCCTCCGGCACGGCAAAACCGGCGCGTTGTGCTTCAACCAGAAAATGCAGGGCATAGACCGAGCCCCAGGTGTACACGTCACTACTTGACGGCCAATACGAAAAACTGCCGTTGTACTGCTGCATCGAGAGCGCGCGCAGAATGGCCGCGTCCACAAAATGAGTGACGTCCGCACGCGTCATGCTGCCGGGCTGCAGTTCGGCGGCCAAATCGGCGAGATACAACAACGGCATCGCCGACGAAACCGTCTGTTCGATACAGCCATAAGGATACTTGAGCAGGTATTCCAGCGCGCCGCGCAACGTCACGCTGGGCAAGGTCGAACACAGCACCGTATTGCGCGCCGTGCCAGCCAGCCACTCGCCCGGCAGCGCCACGACGGCGGTCTGCCCGCTCAAAACGCCGAGTGTGTCGACGCGCGTTTGCAATGGCGCGGGCGGGCGCACCGGCAGTTCCGTTGTTTCCGCATAGGTATCACTGGCGCTCTCGACATTGAGGGTCACGCGCGCGACGCCGACGGATGCCAGGGTGGTCAGGTCGGCGTGCACCACCCATTGCGCGGCGGCAGCGAGATTGGTGGCGAAGACGGCCGGGGAGACAGCCAGCGGGCCGTCGGTGTTCAGGCGCAGGGTCACCATTTGATTCGTGCCGCTTTCATTGAAAACGCGCAACGGCATACGGCAGCGATCGCCCGGCGCGAGACAGCGCGGCAAGCTGCTGCGCACGACCAGCGGGCGCTTGACCAGGATGGTCATGTTGGTAGCGCCCAATTGCGTGCGGCCGGCGGCGGTCGCCATCAACTGCAAGGTGCCGGCGAATTCCGGCAACAGCAATGGGACCAGGGCCTGGCCGCGCGCATCCGTGCGGATGTTGCCGCGCCACAAGGCCACCGGCGTGAAGCGCCGTGCATCCACCGGACTCAGGCGGTTTTGCAGGGCCTTGTCGGTGAAGCCGTCGCCGCCCGGCGCGGATTGTGCGCCGAGCTGACGCGCGCGGATCTCCGGCATCAGCAAACTATAAATATCAAAGCACGAGACAGCCAAGGCGCGCTGCTGCTCGAAATAAGCCAGTGGATCGGGCGGCGTGAACGCGGTCAGCATGCAGATCGCCTGGTCCACCGCCGCGAGCGCGATCTCGCACGGCTGGTTCGAAACGCTGGCCACTTCGACGGCCACCGTTACCCAATTCATCGGGCGCACCACCGGCGGCGCGCTGAGCGTCATCTGCGCCCGCGCATTGGGTTGGCGCACGCGCAGCGGAATGACGCCGACGGCGCGGTGAATGGTCAGGGCATCGTCGGGCTGGACCGCGCGGATGACGTCCACGGCGCAATAGACATTCGGCGCGTATGCCGCGTTCAAGGGGATGCGATATTCCGCCGTGTTGCCGCGCAGTTCCAGCACGTGCCGTTCCAGCACGCGGTCGGAAATGACCGTCAGCAGGGCGCGACCGGCAAACGGCGCCTTGATGACAATCTGGGCCGTCTCGCCCGGCAGATAGGATGGCTTGTCGCTTTGCAGCTCGACCGTGCCGGGCTGCTCGCGCGACCAGGCCTGCCAGCGGTCGTCGGCGCCGCTGACATATAGTTCGCATGCCACGCTCACCGGCGTCTCATCGGCGCGGACACGCAGCAGGTATTGGCCCGCGCGCGCCGGCGTCACAACGCAGCGGCCCGCGCCTTGACGTAGCAGCAGCGTCGCAGTGCTTTCGCGCGTCACGTCGCGCACGGATTCATAATGATACGTGCCGTCGTCGCGGCGCTTCAGAACGGATGACCAATTGACCCGATTCAACTCGACCGTGACCGGCACGCGCGACGACAGCGCCGAGCCATTCGGCCAGACGGCGGCAACGTTGAACGCCAGCGGCGTGTTGGCGCGCATGCTGGCCGTGTCGCCCTGTAGGCGCAGGCCGAGGTAAAACGGATAGACATCCATGGCGCGCGTCAGATAGGCGGAGACGGCGCGCCCGTTGTCGTCCAAGACCGTAGCACGCACCGTCGCCGCCAACGCGGCTGGCGGTTGCGCGGCGCGCGGCAACTCGATTGTGAGCTGGGTCATGCCCTCCTGGTCCAAGGTGCCACCGCTCAGCGATTCGGTACGGTCGCCAAACGTTTTGTCTTCATCAGCAAACGAGTAGTTCGGCCACTGGGCCGGCACAAATGCGGCGGCCTCGAAAGTGACGGCGGCGGAGACGCGCGCGCCCGCGGCCGGCCGGCCAAACAAATAATCGGCGGTAATGCCGACCACGAAATTGGTGGTCATGCGCGTGTCCGGCGCGGCAAGCTGCACCTTGATTTGCGGCGGCATGAAATCTTCGACGCGCACGGTGGTGGTGCCCAGCACGCGGGTGCCGCGCGGGTAACGGCATTCAAACTGATAACGCCCGGTGCGCGCATAGCGTGGCAGATCGAGCGCAAACTCGCCAGCGCCGACCTCATTCAACATTGTCGGTAGGGTGCGCACCACGCGGTCGTCCGGCCCCAGCACGCGCAGCGTCACGGGACATGGCGTCGGGCATTGCAACGCGCGATCGCGCACAATTGCCCGGCAATGGACCGTCTCGCCGGGCCGGTACACGCCGCGATCCGTCAGCACGCAGGCCTCGTAGCCCTCGTCAAGATAAGGCAGGCCGTCGGTGCGTTGCGGCCAGGCCACGCGCGTGTCGTCGAGCCGCAGATAGGTCAAGTCGTCGCCGGCGTGGGCCGTGATGAGAAACGGAGTGTTATTGGTCGCGGTCAGGTCGCCGGTGAAATAGGCCAGCCCCTGCGCATCGGCGATACCCTCGAATAGTTGTTGGTTGGCGCTGGAATACACGCGCACGACCGCGCCGCTGACCGGCGCCAAGCTGTGCAGCGTGTTGGCCCACACCAATAGGTCGCGCGCCGATAGTTGCACTGCCAGCCCGATGTCGGTGACGATGACCAACTGGCGCGTGCTGCCGCCTTTGTCCGCCTGCACGCTGAGCGTGTAGGCGCCGGCGCGATACGGCCCGAGCAGGCCGCGCAAACTGATGCATTCCTGCGTCACCACGTTCGGCGCAAAGCGCCATTGCAGTTCGCGCGTGTTGACGACTTCACTCAACCCAACCTGCTCGCTGTCGTCCCACCAGCCGTACGTATTGCCGGCGGTGCGGGCTTGCCGCGTGGCGAAATACACCAGATTATTTGGGTAAACGCGCTCGGCCGTGATGGTCGCCTTGGGCACATTCACAACGGTCAACGGCACCAGCAGCGATCCCGCCGGCGAGAGATAATGGCCGGGCGTGCGAAACGCCAGCGCCGCCGGCCGATCCGGCATATAGACCATGCGCTGCGCGTCCGCCTTCAAGGCCTCGCCATTGGCGGATTTCAGCCCGGTGCGGAACGTGAGGGTGTAGCGCGCGCCGGGCGCGAAGGTACCGTTCAAGGTGCAACCCGCGCCACGCCACGAATCAAGTCGCTCGACGCTGAAATCAAGCGCCGGCTGAATGTCGATAAAATGCTTGGCGCTGGCGATGTCCAGCGGCGTGCTGAAATAGGCATCAATGCTGGCAGTCTCGAACGCCGGCACGGACGGCTCGCATTTGCGCAGTTGCAGCCCGACCAGCAGCGTCAGTGATTTTGTGATATCCGCGGGGACACCCAAGGTGCCTTGCGCGGGCACGAGTCCTTTGGCAATTTTGAGTTGGCATGCGTCGGCAGTGATGCCGGCGGTTTTCAGCACGACCACGCCGCTGGGCGAGCGCGTGATAATATCAAAGCGGACGGGTTCGTTGTCACACGCGATCGTCACCAACGAGGACAGTTGTTGCGGACTGGGCGCGGCGTTAAAAGTCAGGCGCACGGTCAGCTCGCGTTCGGCGGACAAATCAACCTGGTCAACGGCAATGAGCGTCAGTGGCGCCGAGGTGAAGGTCGCGGCGCTGGTGTTCAGCTTGTGCGCGCGGACAAAGGTCTGGTCGAACTCGGCGCGGAATTCCGTGCAGGCCGGCCACGGCTGGGCCGGCGCGAACGACAGCACGGACGGGGACTGCCACGTGAACGTGCCTGGCACGGCGGGCGTTAAGGTGACGGGACCTGTGCTGCCGGGTTTGTTCACCCGATCTTGGGCGACCATCGGCGCAGAAAAAGACCAGCACAGTACGGTCTTGTTCTCAACATAGGCGTTGGTGCCGCGCTGCAACGCGACCTGCGTCAGCGTGCCGCGCGGATGGGCCTGCAACCAGCGCGTCAAGATGACGGCGGCATAGCCGTTGATCAGCACCAATAGCAACAGCAGCCAGAGCGTCGCGGAACGTGTGGGCAGTGTCATACAGCACCCTGTTTTCTTGGTTGCATAAGTATAGCATAACAGATGGGTTTCAGTTTTCGGTTTGCAGTGCTCAACAAAGAACCAAGGAGATGATGTGTATGTGCCGCGGTCACCGTCTGCAGTTGCCTTGCGCCAGTGTTTGTGCTACACTAGTTTAGCTGCGTTACACAACAAGGGAGAAACAACGATGCGCACGAAAGTAATCTTCATGCTGGTGGCCGTGTTCATGTGTGCTCTGCCTCTGTGTGCCGACTGGGGCCAGGCCGAATCGCCGGATTTCACGCTGGACACGACCGTGCCCGAGCCGGCATTGATCATGGCAGCCGCGCTGCCGCTGTGGCTGTTGCTGCGGTGGCAGTGAATGTGGCCGGACATGCATCTCCGGACAAAGCAGGAAATTCGTTCGAAGTAAATTCTCGCGCAGGGCGATAATTTATAAAAAAAATTAAACTGCTCCTTTACTCTTTTACTCCTTGTCAAAAGTTTGATGCTTGTCTGCTCCTGCGCCGCGCGCGCCGCGTTTCGCCGCATGCTCTGGCGCTGGGCCGCGGCCTCGACGGGGGCGGCCCGACAACGCTGCGCATCCTGCGGGCACGGCTGCCCGAAGTCAGCGATGCATGCGGTGACGCCACAGCGCCGCAAGCAACACGACGACCACGGCCGTGGCCGACTCCGGCACGGTTTCGTAGCAACCGATATCGTATCCAGCGCCTTGTCGACGCGGATTGCCGTCCAAGTCGGTCGGGAAGTCCGGCGGCCAGTGCATGTAGTATCCCGCATCAATGCAGGGCGAACCTTCCAACAGATGATAGTCAGAGCCCGGTGTACAAAACAGCGGCGGATCCGAGATACCGCCATAGTAAATTGGCAGGCCGTTCGTGGGCGTTGTACAGCAGCCGATGAGGAAAAACGGCGTATAAGCGTTCGTGGTACTGTGCCAATTGTCACCGCTCTGACCCGCCGCATTATGATAGATGATGGTATTAACGAACCCGCCGCCATAGTAGAAATACACCCCGCCGCCCTGGATGCTTGCAGTGTTGCTGCTTACCGTGCAGTGAACTGCGACACAGCCGCCTTCGACATAGATACCCCCGCCGTAGTTCGCAACGTTGCCGCTCGCAATCAGGCAGTTCGTCAGGTAGACCGCGTGGCAATAGACGCCGCCCCCCTCATTGCCGGCGACATTACCGCTGACAATGCACGCGCTCAGCACGCCACCGTAGCCATACACACCGCCGCCGGCATTGTCGGCGGTGTTACGAGCTATCGTGCAGCGCAACAGGGTCATGGCTGACCAGGTGTAAACCCCCCCGCCCTGGTTGACGGCGTGGTTGCTCACAATTGTGCAGTGAATTGCAATCCCACTCATGCCACGCAGCCCGCCGCCATTGCCCAGCGACGTGTTGGCACTGATCGTGCAATTGCTCAGCAAGCCAGAGCTATACACCCCACCGCCCCAGTACAACGCACTGTTCCCGCTCACCGTTGAATCAAGCACGCGGTCACCCATGCCTGCGCAGAACACGCCGCCGCCGTACAAACTCGCAGCATTGCTCAGGATCGTGCACCCAGTGATGAGTCCGCCTCCATAGCTGTACACACCGCCGCCGCTGTCCGCATTGTTGCCCATGATGGTTGCGTTGCCCACCGTGCCGCCAAAGATGCAGAAGAGCCCGCCCCCTTCGATGGCACTGTTACCGACTACCGTGCAGTTCGTGACCATGCAGCCGTTGGTGAGACACACCCCGCCGCCGATTCTTTCCTGCAGGGCGTCGGCCACGCCCACCGTGGCCATCGTATGACCGTTGGAAATCGTGAAACCGTCAAGCACACCAGCCAGCATGTAGACGCACCGCACCGCTCCGACGCCGTTACCGCCGCCCGGGCTTTGCGCACCGAGAATACAGGTGTTCTGTGGCCCGTTCAAGCTCTGCAGAAGGATGTCCGTGGCGATGACGACACGATTGCTCAGCGGACAGCCCGGTGTCACGCGCAGCCCGGTGGCATACACGCCATTGCTGACCAACACAGTGTCACCAGCGACCGCGGCATCCACCGCGTCCTGAATCACGTGCGCGGCGGTGGCCCAGCTTGTGTACGGCGGCGTGTTGCCGCCGTCCAGTGCAACATATCGTGTCGTGGCCGCCATGGCGGGGTAGGAGTGTGCGAGGCATAGTGACAGAACACCAACTGTTGCGAACACATGTGGTTTCACGGCATTGTCCTCCAGTTTCTGGAGTTATTGCGAGTAGCATACCTCGCGCGGACGTGGACGCACCGGTTTGTGATCCATCCAAACATATTTATTGTACACCAGCACTGGCCACTTGTCAAGGGCGGACCTTACGTTCGCAGCCATTCCGCAACAAGGGTGGGCTGCAAGGAAAGAGGCGCGAACATGACAGTACGGGGCTCTCACCGCAAGGAGCAGACGTGCTACGCTGCACCTGCGGCTGGAAAAGGAGCAGCAGAGACAGCAGAAGAATCCGCGGCGCGACCACGCTCAAGATGTGTCGGGCTGGTCGTCGGGCTCGTAATTGAGATCAGCGCGAAGCTGGTGGGTGATATCCAGTGTGATAGAGGTGGCACGAACATCAGGGCGGAGATGATGCCAGTACAAGTAGTGGAAGATACGATCGGCAAACATGATCAGCAGGATCGCGGCGGCCATGGCGCGGCGCAGTGTAGGGCGGCATAGATGCTGGTGCAGCACAGCGCGGACGCCAGCCGGGGGACATCTGATCACCTTACCTCTGCGCCGCCACCGCTCATACTAATGTCCGCAATCCACCGTCTGCCTTCCGGCCTTTCGGCCTTGAACTTTTAACCTTAAACCCGGCTCCGCCGGGATGCCTCTTTGTTGCCGTATCGTGCATGCCGCGCGCGCTTTTGCTACACTGTAGCACGAGCAGCGTATGCCATCAACCACCGCCGCCACCTATCCTGATTTCAGTCATCTGCCACGCCTGCAACACGGCGCGGGCGAGGAGCATTCCTTTGTCGCCGCGTTTCGCCGCCTGCTCCTGGCGCTGGGCCGCGTGCCGCCGTATTGGTACCTGATGGCCGTCAGCGGCGCGGCCTTTCGCCTGCAAATTCACTGCAATGGCTGGCGCATGAACTCGACCGATGTCATGTGCGGTTTTGATTTGACCGGCCACTTATGCCGCGCCTTTGGCGTGCAGACCGAGCGCGTCTGGGTTTGCGGCGAAGAACAGCGCATGCGGGAAGTGCGCACCCGCATCCTGGCGAATCTGCAACGCGGCTGGCCGACGATCGGCTTGGGCATGGACGGCCGCGCGTTGCATGGCCTGCTTATCGGCGCCATTACCGATGAACATCTCGTCGCCCTGGATTACTCCGTGCGCGGCCATTCCCAGGAAGTGCTGCAGAAATTGGTCTGGTGCTATCACCTGATCACCGCCGTCGACCCGCCGCGCCCGGAAGCCGAACACATTCAGCAGGCCTTTGCCCTTGCCAGCGAAGTCATGACCACCCCGCGTGCGGCCTCGTTCCATCTTGGCCTGGATGCTTATGACTACTGGCGCGCGACGCTGGTCAATCCGGAACATCATAATCCGCTGGCGAATGATTGGCGCGCGCATGAACGCAACGACGGCAATTACTGGTTGTGCTGTGCTTTGGTGGACGCGCGCCGCAGCGCCGCCACATTTTGCCGCTGGATTGCCGCGCGTCTGCCGGACGTGGCGCACCTGGCGCTGGCGCTGGCCGATCAGTACACCAACGTGGCGGACGCTGTGCAGCCACTAGTGGATCGGCAGATCGTGCGGCCGGACGCGCAGATCAGCGCCGCCCGCCCGTGGACCATGCACGACCGCCGCAAGCAAGTGCTGGCGCTCGACTATGCGCGTGAACGCGAAGTCCGTGCGCTGGCCCTGCTGCAGCAATTGTGTGCGACATGACCAATCAGTTTGCAGTTTTCAGTTTTCAGTTTGCCGCAGCCACTGCAAACTGAAAACTGCAAACTAAAAACCTGCCGCAGCATTGACGCGCGCCGCACAAGCTGCTATCATTGTCGCAGCGGTGCATCGTGGTGTGCGCCGTGTCACCTCCAGGGATGAAGACCATGCTGAACCGCATCTTGATTGTGGCGCTTGCGCTTGCCGTACTGGCCGCGCTGTGCGGCATGTATGTCCATCAACAGTTGCGCGCGCGCTGCGCTGCATTACAGGCAATAGTTGACGCCAACATGGCGCGTGTGGACGCGCAGTGCGCCGCGTATCAAGCCGATATCGCGACCTTGCAGACGCAGCTCGCCGCCGCACAGCATCTGGTCATGACCCTCCCGCACATGACGAATTTGCTGGTGGCGCTGCCCGCGCCGGGCGCGGTGACCCCAGCCCCGGCCGTTCAGGCATCCGCTCACGCCATGAAACAATACATCGACAGTCTTGCCAAGCTCATGGATTCGGATGACGCCCAGCAGCGCATGCGCAAAAACATCGAAAACGAGCGGGTACAACCGATCTACGGCAGTTTTCTGGCCGACGCCATGCTGGCCGACAAAGACGAGCAACAGGTGCGCACCTTGCTGGTCCAACGCTTCGTGCTCGAGTACGGGCCCAATCGCGAATTCCTGCGGACCGACCTAACGTCCGCCCAGCGCAAAGATGCCCGCGCCGGCATCGAACGTGCCCGGGCCACTTTGGACGAGAGCATCAAAAGCATTGTCGGCAACAACACCTATGCCACCTATCTGCTCTACCGCGACACCGAGCGGGAACGTTTAGCGGTGGCCGAACTGAACAGTGAATTGGCCGTGGCCGGCATGCCGTTGCTGACCAAAACACAGCAGAAAGCAGTGGTCACGCTGATGAACGAGGAACGTCTGAAGCTCGAGCGCGCCGCAGACTATATTGACATGGAATATGCCGGCCCGGAGCAACTGACACCCGCAAACATCGAAAAATTCACGAGCCAATTGTGTGCGTTCCATGCCGTTGTGCAGCAACGGGCCGAGCCGATGCTCACCGCCGAACAACGGGATGTGCTGTTGAAACAGCAGCGGCGCTATGAAGACGCGCTCAGTGCCCAAGTCAAAATGTTGACCGAGATGTACGCCGCCGAGCGCAAGCAGAAGGACTGACGGCGAAGGCAGATAGGGTTCGGGGTTCAGGGTTCAGGCGGAAGGCGGAACGTCGCCGGCGAGCGCTACATCAGTAATCATAGTCGGCCATCAGTGCCTCGGTGGGTAGCCGCAGAACGGCTTCCGCGTGTGGTATGGGCTCTGCGGCCAGCGGCATACCCAGAGAAATATCGCGGAAGTGCGCGGGTCGCAATCGGCCTCGTCGCGTTACTGGTATGATCTGGCCGGAAACTTGTCCACCAGCATTGACAAAAATGTCACGAATTGCTATTACTACAACGTGCAAAACAAACTGGTCAAGATCGTCGGCACGAATTTCGTCAACGAGTTCATGGAGCACCTATGAAAAAAGGTATTGACAAGATTATCAGGTTTTTCTCTTTGGTTCTGCCACCGGTATTCGTGGTGCTTTCACTATGGGGAGTGTTTCTCTGTGTGCATATCTGCGCAGGAGGTAAATTTCAACACCTTCCCCAGGAAGGCAGAACCCTTGTGACTGTCGTGCTTGCAGTATCCGCTGTAAACACTGTGTTGAGTATTCTATCACTGTATCTATCATTCTGGAAAAAGGCGTTTCGACCCTCATTTGCCATCATTTCAATAGTTGTAGCCATATACATAATTTATCTATTGTATTACCGCCAGTGTTCTTGGCCAGCAATACAATGATAGCTCTTTCGTGGGCGGGGGACAGACTGGGGGCAGGCACGCAAAGAAACTAGGATGCACGCCGATGCACGCGGATGGTGCGAAGCAGGCCGAGATCAGGCGACATTGGAATTGCGGTGGAGGATGCTGCAACGCTCTTTGCATTCTGTCAATCCTTTGCTGGGTGCTTGGCGCGAAGTTTAAAGTTAGGATAGTCCGCATGGGGCACAGGCCGGAGTAGGGGCATGCATTGACAGTTGATCCCGCCGATGGCGGGACTCCAAGCAGCTCCCAGGCCAGCTCAAACAGCGACCGCCGGCAACACGACCGAGTACTTCTACTGCTACGAGCAATTGACCGGCGTGTGTATTCCCGACGGCAGCACGCGCGCCGCCGGTTTCGACCAGTTCATTCGCCAAACATGAGCGGTTGGCGACCCACGCCGGTGGCGGGACTGCCAATCGGCCGGGCAGCAGATCGCCGCACAGAGGCGCCTCCCACGCTGCCTGCCAACCCCGGCGACAAACGACACATAGCGTCGTCTGCAAATGATCCTGGCTGCAGGTGGGATCGATTGTGCGCATAAATTCGTTTGGAGCAAACGAATTTGGAGTTTGGGTGCAACGAAGCTACTGTGCAGCGATTGCTTCTTCTTGGTGCCTTGGTGACTTTGTGAGAGGAAATGCTGCAACTGCATGTCGCGCGCGGAGCGCGTGGTGTATCCACGCTCCACGCCTGCGGCGGAACGGGACTGACCAACTCAGCCTGAAGGCAGGCTGGTGACTCTTGACGATTGACATGTTGCAGTGTGCGCGCGATTGCGCTATACTATTATATGATTATGTTACGCTATCTTATTTGTGTGCCGCTGTTGGCGGCATTGCCGCTTATGGCTGAGCCGCTCGCGGTGTTGACGACGGCCGCGCCACCAGCGCGGGTGAACGTGCCCTACACCCTGAATCTGCTTGCCACTGGCGGCGTCACGCCCTACGCGTGGGAGGAGTTGGTCGGCAATAGTGCGCCGCTGTGGCTTGAGCTAGATTCCGATAGTGGGGTCTTGAGCGGCATTCCCGACGAAGCCAGCGCCACCATTTTCGCCATCATTGTCAGTGACACGGGGCTGCCCGCGCAGAGTGTCACGAGTCAATTTGCGTTGGTGGTTGACGACGATGACGGCAGCGTGTTTATCCAAACGGCCAATCTGCCGCCGGCCTTTCGCGCTCAACCGTATCAGCAACCGGTCCTGGTGCACGGCGGGCGCGCACCTTACACATGGGAGCTGACTGATGGCGTGTTGCCGGACGGCATCACGGTGAGCAGCAACACGGGCTGGTTGGCGGGCATGCCGGTGGCCACCGGTGCGACAACCTTCACGATGGCCGTCGCGGACGCTGATGGTGACACGACTGCCCGCGACTTTACGCTGCATGTGTTCGAGGTGGATGCGAATGCGCCCGTCATCCTGCCGGCCGAGCTTGCACCCGCGCGGGTCGGGCAGCCGGTGATGGCGGCGTTGCGCGTGGTTGGCCTGCTGTCACCGTTGACATGGGACACGCTGGATGCCTTGCCGGATGGCATCGCGCTGGATGAGAACAGCGGTGTGCTGTATGGCACGCCGACGACCACCGACGTGGGTACCTTCACGGTGGATGTCAGCGATGGCGACAAGAGCGCCAGTCGCATGTACCACTGGCAGATTGCCGGGGCGACCAGTGCGCTGGCCTTGATTGCGGCCGATCTGCCGGTCGGCTCGCCCGGTGTCCCGTACAATTATCAATTCAACGTGCAGGGCGGCACCCCGCCATATGTCTTTGCGATTGTGGAAGGCGCGCTGCCGTCCGGCATGGTCTTTCACACCCAGACTGGTGGCATGCTCGGGCAAACCCTGTCGCCCGGCGCATTTCCGCTCACGGTCCGCGTGCGCGATCTGGGCGGCTTCGGCGCAACCGCCTATCAGCACTATTTGCTGCGCTTCGCGTACTCCCGGATGCTCAAGATTGAGACGGCCTATTTGCCGGCCGGCCGCATCAGTCGCGCCTACAATCTTGAACTGCAGCGCAGCGGTGGCATGTCGCCCTATAACTGGTTCCTGGTCAGCGGTACAGTGCCGGCGGGCATCACTCTTGCGCCGCAAGGCATACTTTCCGGCACGCCGACGGAAACCGGCACGTTCTGGTGTGCCATTGGCCTCACGTCCGGTGATGCGCAATTGGCGCAGCAATTCTACCGCCTGCTGATTCAGCCGGCGCCGGAAGCGCTGGCATTTGACACGGCCATGCTACCGGGCGGCACGTATGGCGAACAATACAAAACCCTGATCAAAGTGCGCGGCGGGGTCATGCCGTACACCTGGTCGGTAGTCACCGGCGCGCCGCCGGCGGGCATTGCCTTGATGCCAGAAACGGGCTTGCTGGGCGGCTTTCCGAGCGAGACCGGCACGTTTCCCTTTGTCTGCCATGTCAGCGATCAGGAAGGCAGCCGCATGGATGGATCATTTTCAGTCCACATCGCGCCGGCCGACAGCGGTTTTCGTTTTGTCACCGACATTCTGCCGCCGGCGGCCTTGGACATGCCCTATAGTGAGCAGATCGAGCTGACCGGCGGCGCCAGGCCGTATCACTGGCAGATCGTCAGCGGCAGTCTGCCGCCCGGCATGTCGTTCGGCACGAACAGCGGTTCGGTGGTGGGCGCGCCAAGCTCGGTCGGCACCTTTACATTCATGGTTGCCGCGCACGATGCGACGAGCGACAGTGTGGCGCGGCTCTTCACGCTGGCGGTGGCCGCGCCGGAAAAGAGATTAAGCATAGACACGGAAACACTCGGCGATGGCGTGCAAGGCGAGCCCTATGAGCAAAAAATCGAAGTCAGTGGCGGGCGCCAGCCGATAACATGGATGATCTCATCCGGCGCGCTGCCGCCCGGTTTGGCGCTCAACCCGACCAAGGGCGAGATCAAAGGGACACCCACTACCTTTGGCGCGTGGCCCCTGACCGCGCGGGTGGTGGACAAACTGGGCAGCAATGTGGTGCACAGCTTCGTGGTCCGGATTCTCAATTCAAATGAGCTTGCGATTGTCACCGACATTCTGCCGTATGGCAAAATCAACCACGCCTATAGCTTTCAGATGCAGGCTTTGGGCGGCAACCCGCCCTTGCACTGGCGCATGGATGACGGCAACGTGCCCGCCGGTCTGACGTTGACCAGCACCAACGGCCTGATCGCCGGCTTTGTCGCCAATCTGGCGAACATCGAGGCAACCTATGTATTTGATGTCACGGTCGAAGATGCCGCCCAGCAGCAGGACACCCTCTCGCTCGAGTTGAACATTGACACCCTGGATGTGCAGCTCGTGCCCGCTGCCAGTTTCAACGTCAATTGGAATTACGACAAATATGATCTTGACAATGTCATGGTGCGCTTTACCACCGCATTGCCGACCGGGTTCCAGCGCTTTGACAGCAAGACCGAGATCAGCATCTGGTTTGCCGACTATGAAATCGCGCTGGACAGTACCACTGCCCTGCTGTTCAACAGGGGTCTGACCTGGAAATCAAAATACGGCGATGCGCGCATCGTGGAAGGCTCCCGCGATGATGTGCCGGTGGTCGCGGCGGTCCTCAACGCCAATATCAAGAAACGACTGCTGACGGGCACGGCGCGGGCGCGCTTTGATGACGGGATCGGCAGCAGTTTCTATCTGGACGACACGATCATGGCGCTGATCTCGAATTTCCCGGTTGAAGTCGTGCTGACGATTGGCGACAATGATTATGTGGGGCATGCAACGGTGCCGATCAAGTACAAGCGCAATGTCAAAGGCACAGCCGGCTTCGCCCGGAGTTACAGGCCGAAGCAGTAAGCAGAGCATCGCTGGCGCCGACGCGAACCTTCCGCGGGAGAGTCGCCGGCCCCGGCGACCGAGAATTCGAGCGAACGCACAGCGGACGCTGTGGCCAGCGTCCCTCCCGAAGAGACATGCATAAACCTCGGCGCGAACCCTCCGCGGGAGGGTCGCCGGCCCCGGTGACCGAGAATTCGAGCGAACGCACAGCGGACGCTGTGGCCAGCGTCCTTCCCGAAGAGGCATGCGCAAACCTCGGCGCGAACCCTCTGCGGGAGGGTCGCCGGCCCCGGCGACCGAGAATTCGAGCGAACGCACAGCGGACGCTGTGGCCAGCGTCCCTCCCGAAGAGACATGCATAAACCTCGGCGCGAACCCTCCGCGGGAGGGTCGCCAGCCGCGGCGATCGAGAATTCAAGCAAACACACACCGGACGCTGTGGCCAGCGTCCCTCCCGAAGCAGTATTTTGGCCAACGGATGTTCCAAATGCAACTGCAAAGGACCCAGCCCGTTCATTTGCCCAACATTGAGCGGTTCAATCAACCGATTATTCTTTTTGTGACCGTCTGCACCAAGAATCGCAAAGAAATTCTGGCGAATCAACACATGCATGAGGCAATGCTGCAGGCCTGGCGATCAGCCCCGCGCTGGCGCGTGGGGCGCTATGTGATTATGCCGGATCATGTTCATTTGTTCTGTGCACCTACCTATGAGTCCGAACCACTAACACAGTGGATTAGATTCTGGAAACGCTTGGTTAGCATAGCCGCACACATGCATGGTGGCTTGTGGGAACGCAGTTTTTGGGACACGCAATTGCGGCGAATTGAAGATTATGAACAAAAGAGTCAGTATGTTGCTGAAAATCCGGTGAGAAAAGGCCTTGTAAAAAATGCACAAGATTGGCCGTTTCAAGGTGTGACAAACGATTTGCTGTAAGCCACGGCGACCGTACGCACACCGAACCCGAAAAAACATATACACACCGGACGCGGAGGCCCGCGTCCCTCCCGAAGAGGCATGCGCAAACCTCGGCGCGAACCCTCCGCGGGAGGGTCACCGGCCACGGTGACCGAGAATTCGAGCACAGCGGACGCGGAGGCCCGCGTCCCTCCCGAAGAAGCATGCGCACAATTCTGCGGGAGGGTCACCGGCCACGGTGACCGAGAATTCGAGCACAGCGGACGCGGAGGCCCGCGTCCCTCCCGAAGAAACAGAGGTACACCTCTGCGGGATGGTCGCCGGCCCCGGCGACCGAGAATTCAAGCACAGCGGACGCGGTGGCCCGCGTCCCTCCCGAAGAAACATACGCACACCGGACCCGAAGAAACATACACACACCAGACGCGGTGGCAGCGTGCCACCCGAAGAAGAATTCAGCGCACGATGCTACCGGTCGGCAGGTCGCGGTCAAGCGTCACCAGGGCCAAGGTTTCGCCGTCACTGGCGGCCAGCAACATGCCTTGCGATTGTACCCCGCGCAACATTGCCGGCGCCAGATTCGCGACCAGCACAACTTTCTTGCCCAGCAACTGCTCCGGCGTGTAGTGTGGCGCAATGCCGGCCACGACGGTGCGCTGTTCGGTGCCCAAGGACACGGTGAGTTTCAGCAACTTGGTTGCCTTGGGCACCGCTTCTGCCGCCACAATTTCGGCGACGCGCAGTTCGACGCGGCTGAACTCATCCATGCCGATCTGCTTGCCATCAACTAGTGTGGCGGATGCAGAAGTGGTGGAGTGACGGAGTGCTGGAGTAGTGGGCGGCGCGGGGGCGGGCGTGGCGGGTACCGCCGGCTGCGTCTGAGCCCGCTCTTGCTGTTCAATCCGCGCGATGGCTGCCGCCAACGCATCAACCTCCGGCTGGATATCGGCGTCCTCCAATTTGCGGAACAGAATGGAAAGCTCGCCGAGCTTGATCCCGGCAATATTGCCCGGCTGATAGGCTTTGACCCAGCGCACATCCGTCGCTTGGCCCTCGCCGCCGAGCATCTTCCACAAGGCCGCCGCGGTGAACGGCATGAATGGATGCATGAACACCGCCAAGGAGCGCAACACTTGGCAGCAGACATGCAAGGAGGTTTTGCAGCGCGTGACATCGCTGGTACGCGTAGCCCACGGCTGGCTGGCGTCAAAATAGCGATTGGCGGCGCGGGCCAGTTCCAGCATGCGCGCGGTCGCCGCGCGAATCTTGAACGTGTTGATCAATCCGGTGATCTCTTCACCGGCAGTTTCAATGTCGGCCAGCATGGCGTTGTCGGCGGCATTGAAGGTGCCGGCCGGCGGAATGCAGCCATCACAATAGCGTTGCACGAACGTTAAGGTGCGATTGACCAGGTTGCCAAGAATGTCGGCCAATTCATCATTGTTGCACGATTGAAATTGTTTCCACGAAAAATCGGTGTCTTTCGTTTCCGGCAAATTGGCGGCCAGGGTGTAGCGCAGCACATCCGGCGGGAAGCGTTGCAGATAGTCCGGCAGCCAGACGGCAAAATTCTGACTGGTCGACAATTTGCGGCCTTCGAGATTCAGAAACTCATTGGCCGGAATCTGGGTCGGCAAGGTATAGCCCTTCATGTCCATCAACATCGCCGGCCAGAAAATGGCATGGAAGACAATGTTGTCCTTGCCGATGAAATGCACCAGCTCGCAATTCGGATTGCACCAATACTCACGCCAACGGTCGGCCTCACCAATCTGGGCGGCCCATTCCTTGGTCGCGGAGATGTAGCCGATCGGCGCCTCGAACCAGACATACAGCACTTTGCCTTTGGCTTCCGGCAAGGGCACCGGCACGCCCCAGGTCAAGTCGCGCGTGATCGCCCGCTCGCGCAACCCTTCCTTGAACCAGCCATTGCAGTAATTGCGGACATTATCTTTCCAGTCCTTCTTCTCGGCCAACCAGGCTTCCAGTTGCGGCTGATAGGCGCCCAGCGGCAGATACCAATGTTTGGTGGGCTTGATGATCGGGGTGCTGCCGCACATGGCGCAGAGCGGGCTTTTGAGCGTCAAGGGATCGAGCGACGAGCCGCATTTTTCGCACTGGTCGCCCTTGGCATCCGGACTGCCGCAGACGGGGCACGTGCCGCGCACATAGCGGTCCGACAGGAACATGGCATCCTGCGGGCAGAATAATTGGGTGGTCTCGCGCACGGCCAGTTTCTTCTTCTTGTGCAGCGTCAGGAAAACTTCCTGCGAGGTCTTGTGGTGGATCGCCAGCGAGGTGCGCGAATAATTGTCAAACACAATGCCCAAGCCGGCAAAACTGTCGCGATTGAGCGCGTAATAGTTGTCGACCAATTGCTGGGGCGTGATGCCCTGCTGCATCGCCGCGATGGTAATCGCCACGCCGTGCTCATCTGCGCCGCAGATGAAGACGACATCATGGCCGAGCTGGCGGAGATGACGCACATAAATATCGGCCGGCAAGTAGGCGCCGGCCAAGTGTCCGATATGGATCGGTCCGTTCGAATACGGCAGCGCCGCCGTCACTAGAAGTTTACGTGCCATAGTTGTGGTTGCGGTCCTTGATGTTACGCGGGCAGTATAGCATAACTGCGACGATTCTGCCACCGGTATTCCTGGCGGTCAGGGCCGCGCGGACGGCGTGTTGGTCGCGCCCGCCAGCAGCGCCAATTCGACATCCACCTCACCCACACCGAATTCGTGCGCGATCTTGGCGCGGTAGTCATCCCGCAAGCGCTGCGCGTAGTCTGCGAGCCGCCGCCGATTGCGCACCACTTCGAGACTGCCCGGGTATATCTGGGCCAGTTCACGCGCATGTTGGCGCGAGAACGCGCGGATTTTCTGTTCGGCCGCGGCCATGCGTGCGCGAATGCGCGTGGCTGTCTCGCGCGTCAGTGCCGGCGCCGCCAGTTCTGCCTGCGGCGGTGCGGCTGCGACCGGCGCGGGCGCCGTGGCCGGCGGAGCGACCACGCGCGCAACCGGCGTGGTGCAACCCGGCGCCGCGCGCGCCAGCACATTCGTCGACATGACCGCGCCGGCATCCGGTTCCGACTGCCGCGCATGGGCCGGCAGGCTTGTTATGCTGATGTCGGTCAGGCGCCACCAGAAGCCGCGGAATGCAAACACCAGGTGCTGCTGATTGTAGACCACCCGGAAGGTTGTCAGGTTGTCAAAAAACGCACGGTGCAAATTACCAAGTGTGATCGGCGTGATCGAATTCTCATTTGGCACGCCATCGGCGATCACGGCGCGCACAACAAACGGCGTCAGCGTGACGGCACTCCGGGGAAATTGCTGCTGCAGCGAGCGCAGCAGACGCGGCTCGTCAATCCAACGTCGCAGCCGCACAGGATCCGCTTCCATCAGCCCTTTGCGCAGGTCGCTTGCAGCAAAGTAGGGAAAGGCAACATAGACAATCACGACATCAAACAGCAGTAATATGAGCACCCGCAGCCATCGCCGACGTTGCATCTGCGTGCTCAGCTGCGGCGGTTGATCTGCCAAAGAATCAAGTACGTCAGGAGGCCGACCAGCCCCAGCCCGCCGGACATGATGACATAGGCTTTCCACCAGGCGATGCCGTGAGTCATCATGGTGAATTCGGACATGCCGCCAATGCCGGTAATCACAGCCATCGGCATGAAAATGACGTTGATCGTGGCGATCCGGCGCATCGTCACGTTCAGATTGTTTGAGATGATCGAAGCAAAAAAATCCATCATGCTGGTCAAAATATTGCTGTAAATATTGGCCATTTCAACCGCTTGACGCATTTCGACCATGACGTCATCGAACAAGTCCTGGTCATCCTCGTTGAATTTGATGGAGGATAATTTCTGCAGTCGTTCCATCATCAGTTCATTCGAGCGCAGCGACGTGCTGAAGAAGACCAGACTCTTTTCGAGCGCCAGCAAGCCGATCAGATGCTTGTTCACCATGGACTTGTGCAATTTTTCCTGGACGACGGCACAGTTCGAGTTGATCGCCTTCAGATCGCGCAAATAGACCAGCGCCGTCCGCAGCAAAATCTGCAGCAGGAAGCGCGAATGATTGGCCGGGCTGAAGGACTTGATGGTATGCCGCACAAACTCCTCCATGACTTCATTGTCTTTGCGGCAAACCGTGATGATCACATTGGCGGTGATAATAATGCCGAGCGGCACGGTGAAGAAATGCGCATACTGTTCGGCATTGTCCACCACCGGAATGCGCACGATGATAAAGACAAACCCCTCATCGTAATCGCAGCGGGCGCGCTCGTCAATGTCGAGCGCATCAGACAGCACATCGGCGGGGATGTTCGCATTCTGGGCGATCCGCGCCAGCTCTTCGTGGGTCGGATTGGTGACATGACACCATGACCCCGCACTGAAGTGCGGCGTCGTGTGTAATGCTCCACCTTCGGTTGTGTAGCTCGTCATCATGCGCGCTGAACTCAACGCCGATTATAGCAGATGTGCCGGGAAATGGCAAGCGCACGGACCCCGTGCCGCAGTGGAACTGGCCGTCCAGGTTGACAAGAACGGTTGCGGCGAACATTTTGGCAGGGCCGCGTTCGCCGCATGGAAGCAGCTCCCATCCCGCCGCCGGCGGAAACGCCGCGAGCAGGACGAGCTGGTGCCTTAGCTGGCCGAGCCCGGCGGCCGTGGCCCGCTAGTTCAGCTCCGGGCGTTCGAGCAATCCGGCTTTGTGCGCCAGTTCGACAAACTCACTGCGCTCAACGTCATCCAACGTCTTGCCGCGTTTTTTTAGGTGTTCATTCAGCTTGATCGCGCCTTCGGTCATGCGCGCGTGGGTCGGCTCGGAGCCGCCCACCAACAGGAAATTGTCGCCGCGCGTCAGGCGCTTGTGCTCGTCCTTGTTGTCCAGGCCGACACCCAGCAGCACGGCCTTCTTTTTGCGTTTCCTCGCCATGCTCATGTGGGCCGGTTAGTCGGATGTCGCGGTGGCGCGCAAGTAGGCCTCGATAAAGACGTCAATCTCGCCGTCGAGGACGGCGGCGGCATTGCTGGTTTCAATGTCCGTGCGCACGTCCTTGACCATCGTGTAGGGATGCAAGACATACGAGCGAATCTGGCTGCCCCACTCGATTTTCTGCTTGTTTTCATAATGCAGCGCGGCTTTCTTCTCGCGCGCCTCGATTTCAAGCTGGTACAATTTGGCGCGCAGCACTTTCATCGCCGTCCCGCGATTCTTGATCTGCGAGCGCTCGTTTTGGCACGAGACGACCGTCCCGGTCGGGAGATGCGTGATGCGCACCGCCGAATCGGTCACATTCACGTGCTGGCCGCCGGCGCCGCTCGAACGGAACGTGTCAATCCGCAAGTCCTTGTCACTGATTTCGATCTCGATGTCATCATTGACTTCGGCGATGACATCCGCCGAAGCAAACGAGGTGTGCCGGCGCTTGTTGGAGTCAAACGGCGAAATGCGCACGAGGCGGTGCACGCCGCGCTCGGCCTTGAGATAGCCGAAGGCATACTTGCCGGTGATGTGCAAGGTCGCGGACTTGTAGCCGGCGCCCTCGCCGTCGAGGAAATCAATCAGCGCGACCTTGAGGTCATGGCGCTCACACCAGCGCATGTACATGCGCAACAGCATGGAGGCCCAATCGCAGGCTTCGGTGCCGCCCGCGCCGGCATGGATTGCCAGATAGGCATTGTTGCCATCCAACTCGCCGCTCAAAGTGCGCGCGACTTCAAACTGCTGATAGGCGCGTTCGAGGGCGGCCATGTCGCGCAGGATATCTTCGGCCACGCTGGCATCCTTTTCCTGGGCCGCAAGGGCGACGAAATCAAGCAGGCCGGCAATCTGCTGTTGCAGCGCACGATAGGCGCCGACCAGCAGCTGCAGGGCGTTTTGTTCTTGGAGCAGGCCGCGCGCGCGGGCGGAATCGTTCCACAACTCCGGCGCGGCGGTCAACTGCGCCAACTCGGCCAACCGGCCCACCTTGTCCTCGAGTTTCATGCTCGTGACCAGATGCTCAAACTTGCCCTTAATCTCTTCGGCGTGTCCCTGTTCTATCTCGTACATGGTCCATCAAAGGTATACATACTTATGGTACTGGGACGCAATTCCACAAGAATTGCGCCGGATTGATCCGTGCGCAGCAACGGTATGCTGCAGGCGCGCAGGCGTTCGAGCACCGCCGCCGCTGGCAAGCCCAGCGCATTGCGGCCGACGCTCAGCGTGGCCAGCGCGGGCTGCACCGCTGCAAGATAGCGCGGCGAACTCGAGCTGGCCGAACCATGATGCGCGAGCTTCAGCAGGTCGCTGCGGACCGCGGCGCCGGCGTGCAACTGCAAGGCTTCGCTCAGCAGGGTTGCGTCGCCGGTCGCCAGGAACGTGCGCGCGCCATCGCTGATGCGCAAGACCAACGACCAGGTGTTGTCGCTCCGCAGCAGCACCCGCACCGGCAATCCGGTGATTGCCTGCGGCGGGTGCAACGCGCAGGCGGTGAGCGTCCGCCAGACGCAGGTGTCACCGGCCGCAACGGTGCGCCATGCTGTGCCGCGGACGGCCGCCAAGGCGCGCAGTTCATCCGCTTGCGGCGAGGGCGCGCCGAGCGGTGGCGCCAGCACTTCACGCACGCGCGTCATTTCCAGCACATCATACAGGCCGCCACAGTGGTCGCGATCAAAATGGCTGCAGATGATCGCGTCGACCGTATTGACGCCCGTGCAGTGCAGGTACGGCACGACAATCCGCGCGCCGGCTGACCACAGCGCATGGCGCACACCGCCGTCAATCACCAACGTTTCGCCGCCGCGCCCGTGCACCACCGTGGCATCGCCCAAGCCGACATCCAGCATCACGATGCGCAACGCCTGGGGCGCCCGTGCATCGCGCGCAATCATCAGCCAAAAGACCAGCCACGCCGCGCTCGTGCTCCATGCAACAGCGCGCCGCGTCCGTGGTGTGCTCGGCGTTGTCCCGCTTATGTACCGCAGCCACCACCACGTCAATCCTAGAGCTAAATAGTAGCATAACACTGCCGCAGGCGTCAAGGACTTGATCACAAAATGGCTCAAGGCCGTGCTGCTGATCAAGTCCATATAGCGTAGCATGCCGTGCAGTAGCCCGAGGTTCACGACCTGCACCAGCGCGGCAAGACTGGCCGAGAGCAGGCTGACCACCAGCGTGATGAAGCCCAGCGCCAGCACGATGGTCAGCAACGGCACGACGATCAAATTCGCCAGCCAGGAACAGGGCGTGACCAAGTTGCTCTTGGTGACAATGATCGGCCACGTCAGCGCCCAGATGGCAATCGTGCCACATGCGATCCGCACAAAATAGCGCAGAACGACATGCGGGATGCGTGCGTGGCGATGCTCCAGATCATACACTGCCGGCCCGCGCACCCAGCGCAGTTGCAGCATCAAGTGGTCGAGCAGCGGCATACCCGCAATCAGCGCAAAAACCGAGAGAAACGTCAATTGGGTGCCCAAGGCCGCGATGTCGGCCGGCGCGATCAGCACATACATGAAGGCTGCCACCAGCAAGGTGTGCGTGGCATTGTGCATCCGGCGCACCAGCGGCGCGGCGGCAAACACGCTGAACATCAACATTGCGCGCAGCACCGAGGCGACCAAACCAACCATCAACGCATAGACCCACAGCAGCGGCAACACTGCCAGTCCGCGCCAGCGCCCCGGCACCCCGGCCAGCCAGGCCAGACAATACCACAAACCGCCCACAATGCCGAGATGCAGGCCGGAGATGGCGATGATATGAAACGTGCTGGTGCGTTCGAGCGCCAGGGTTACTTCCTCCGGCACGGCCTCGCGCGTGCCCAGCATCATCCGCCGCAG